>Ga0209060_10000655_pt1 | contig 53943 bp, 27 predicted proteins | sample Coa_R1_8_FD_187155 | JGI IMG/M metagenome (GOLD analysis project Ga0209060, IMG submission 187155) | Surface soil microbial communities from Centralia Pennsylvania, which are recovering from an underground coalmine fire - Coalmine... | ecosystem: Environmental > Terrestrial > Soil >...
AATAGGTGAAAACAAATATAATTTTTTTATATTTATTTATTGATTGGATAAATAGGTTTGTATTCTTAATATATATTAAGAATATGCTTATATATATTCTTACTGTAAAAAGTAAATATTAGGGTTATTTATATAATAAGAAAGGAAGTGGTGAACTGGTGAGTAAAATCAGGAACGTTACCCCAAAATAAGGTTAAATACCTTATAACTGTTATTATGTAAAAAAGAAAGTAGTTAAAAATATAAGGTAGTTAAAAAAGTAACTAACCATATATTATATAATGAAATAAAAAGCATATAACTAAAGAAAAGTTTTCGTTTTGGGATAGGCCTGTATCGGGGAGGTAGTAGGAGAGGTAATGGCTCAACTAGCCTTTGAACCGTAGTCGAATCTTTGGAGGATGAACGACCACATTGGCGATGAAATAACAGCCTAGCGACGCGACGTTGCCTGCAGTAGGGAATATTGGTCAATGGCCGAAAGGCCGAACCAGCTATCTAGAGGGGTGATAAAAAACGCTTGATGTGTGCTAGTTTAACTATGGTAAAACCCTAAGGAATGAGAGGATTATGACGGTATCTTATATGTTTTTAACTTAATACTGAAATAATTTTATTTTAAGTTTTGCTAAAACATATGTCACTTTTGGTTTTTATAATTAGTTTTCTAATTGTAACCGAAAGGATATTTTTATTAATATAGAGGTTTTTTTTACTATCACCAGTATTTATAAAAATTTTCTATATTAATATTATATATCGAAAATTTATATTTAATTTAATTAAGTAATTGGGAACTATTTAATTAATTAAGTTATAAATATACAAGGACCTACCTAGTCTTGGCTAATTCACGTGCCAGCAGCCGCGGTAATACGTGAGAGGCAAGCGTTATTCGTCATTAATGGGTCTAAAGGGTAAGTAGGCGGTATAGTTAATCTTTATTTATTTACACCTGAGAGTGGAATTGATATTACTATACTAGAGTCCAAAGGAGTAACAAATACTACGAGAGGAGTGTAACAATACCTAGATACTTGAGGGGTTGCGAAGCGGCGAAAGCGTGTTACTATTGAAGACTGACGCTGAGGTACGAAGGCATGGGTATCGATCGGGATTAGAGACCCCAGTAGTCCATGCAGAAAACTATGTATGCTGTTGTAGTACATAAAATAATTGGTCGAGAAACTATTTTACTCATCATGTTAGTTATAACTAACATGATGAGTAAAGGAAGTTCATACAAATATTTCAGTACACGTACAAACGAAGGTGTTAAGCATACCACCTGGGGAGTATGGTCGCAAGGCGGAAACCCAAATCATTAGACGGCCCACAGAGACCAGCAGTGAAGCATGTTGTTTAATACGATAACCCTCGTACAACCTTACCACTTCATGAATAGATTTCGAAAGATTAACAATTACAGGTGTTGCATGGCTGTCTTCAGTCCGTGTCGTGAGACGTATGGTTAATTCCAAACTAACGGGCGCAATCCCCCTTCTGTCAATACATAAAAAATTGACTAATTTGGTGAGGAAAAAATAAATAAACTATTTATTTTTTTTTTCAAAATTCTTTTTTGAGTTTAAAAGCTAAATTAATTTTTTGGTAAATAAGAAGAACACCCAGATAATGGAATTGGGTTAATATTATTAAATAAATTTGTTTTATATAAGGTATCGGTTTTAATCGTTTAAGATAGATTTATTTAATGATTAATTACTCATTTGTTTAATAGGGGACCAAGACAAGTCGTTATGGCCCTAATGAAGTGGGCTATCTGGACGTGCTGCAAATTTCTTAACAAAGGGAAGCAATGAAATAAAAGTCGGAGCTAATCCTATAAAATAAGAAAAATTATACGTACGAATTGTAGCCTGAAACTCGGCTACATGAAGAAGGAATTGCTAGTAATCGTAAATCAGAACGTTACGGTGAATAAAACATCTGGGGTGTACTAACCACTCGTCAGGCGGAGAAAGGAGTATGTGCAAGAAGGGTCTTATGCTTTGATTCTTAGTTCTATATCTAATATATAAAATTATATTTGTAAATTAGACCTTTTTTACTGATATTTTTTTTATTTACATTATTTAAATCTGTTTCTTATAGACGAACATCTTTTAGATGGTTCAAGATTTTTTAAGCTAATTAATATCTTTATATTTTTTAGTTTAAAGTAGAGTGGAAATCATAAATAGTTGGATTTTTAGTTTCAGAGCGAAGATCTCAATGTATGACTTTAATGTCTGTTAAGTCGAAATATGGTAGTTGTAGGGGAACCTGCAGCTGAAGAATATATACATTAATAATCTCCCTTAGGGAATGATTCTCATTTGGTTTGAGAGATGGGCTGTAGACTCATTGGTTATACCATAGGCGGTTCAATTCCGTCCGTTCTCAAATTCGGAATAAAATCCGAATCAATTTTTATTAATAAGATCGTAAAACATCTAAGTATAATCACATGGGACTAGATGTTATATTAACTTTATCTAGTTTTAAATATATATTATGTTTCTTAGCAGCAATTGCAGGAATATTTGTTATATCAACAAAAAATCCTATTATTTCAGTTTTTAATTTAATTGTATTATATATATTAGTTGCTTTTTATTTAATTTATATAGGAATCACATATATAGGTATTTCATATATAATTGTGTATATAGGAGCTATTGCTATCTTGTTTTTATTCGTTATAATGATGATTGATATAGAAGTGGTAGATAAGAGAACTAATAATTACCTTCCTTTATTAGTTGTTCTATTGGGGGGATTTTTATTAGCATTAAAAAAGATTCTTTACTATTTAGGTAGTCTAAAAATCAAAAGTCTATTACATCTTGAGGAAGATAAATATCTTATAGATTTTGAACAAAACATTTTGTTCAATTCTATGTTTGATTCTAATATTACAACTTATTACCCTGGTAATAATTTTGATGTAAATTATTTTACTAAAATATCTAATGATATTATAATTAATTATGATAATAGTATATCTGATGCTAATATTACTCAATCTAATTTAAGCTTAAATAATGATTATAATTTTAATATTAATACTTCATTATTAACTAAAACTGATTTCAATAATACTAGTTTAATATTAAAAGACTTTGATATCTCATCTCATATAATTAGTAATAATTATTTATTAATAACACCTGATTGAGATTCAGCAGTAAGTAGAATAACACAAATCTCAGCTATAGGTGATGTATTATATACTACATATCATTCTTTTATATATATAGTAAGTGTTATACTATTACTAGGTATGGTAGGGGCAATTATATTAACTGCTGATCATAATCAACAGGTTAGAACGATAACTGTGATTAGAAATAATAATAAAGCTAGTAGTATTATGTCACCTTTATTCTTATTAATAGAGTATATAATAGAAACGATTCAAAGAGAGAAAAATAACAAGAAAAAGAATGAAATTAAATCAAGATATTATAATTTAATACAAAGTTTATATTATCTAATTTTTAATAAGAATGTTAATAGTAATATACATCGCTTTTCAATATTAAGTTTTTATCCTTTTTCTGACATATTAGATAACGAAAGAAAACATTCTGAAATTATATTAGGTAATTTATTATATTATATTATTTCTAATATTTTTATAGGATTATTGTTATTATTAATTAATTCATCTTTTTCTCTTAGTCTTAAATATTTAGAAAAGGGTGGAGGATTTGAATGTGGTTTTACTAGTTTTATACAAACACGAGAACGATATAATATTATATTCTATAGAGTTTCTTTACTCTTCCTAGTATTTGATTTAGAAATAATTTTAGCTTTCCCTTATCCTGCTATTTATCAAAAAAACCAAAATAGTAGTAAAAATAATGTACTAGCTTTTTTATATATTTTAGTAATAGGGTTTATATATGAATTAAAAGAAGGTGCATTAAATATAGTTAAAACAGCACATTCCTCTGATATCAAAGTAGATTATTAATATAATATATAAATTCATATTATATAATGTATAATTATAATATATAAAAATTTATATATTATATATTAGGATGTTTAAAGTAAAAATAATTATAGTTATTAATTATATGTGTTTTTGCTCTAAAAGTCCATTTAATGAAAAAAGTAAAGATAAAAATAATATTTTTATCTTTATATTGATTATAAAATGCTTATTTAAAAATTAATTAAGAAAAATAAATTTTTAAATTATAATTGTAAATATCATTAATATTAAATTATAAGGAGTAAGTAGTTTTATAATAAACATAAAATTTATATATATATATATATTAATATGATAATTTATTATAATATTTTAGAAGTATTAGTAGTATTAGTTCCAATATTAATGACTGTTGCATTTGTTACAATAGCAGAAAGAAAAGTAATGGCAGCAATGCAACGAAGATGTGGACCTAATGCTGTAGGAGTATGAGGAATATTACAGCCTTTTGCTGATGCTCTAAAATTATTAGTAAAAGAAATTATTATTCCTAGACAATCTAATAGTTTATTATTTGTTATTGGACCTTGTATTACTTTAATATTTGCATTACTAGGTTGAGCTATTATACCTTTTGGTGAAGGATTAGCTATATTTGATTATGAATTAGGTGTATTTTTTGCTTTAGCTGTTTCATCTATAGGATCTTATGGTATTCTAATATCAGGTTGAGCTGCTAATTCTAAATATGCTTTTATGGGAGCAATAAGATCTACTGCTCAACTTCTTTCGTATGAATTAGTGTTTTCTTCTATTGTTTTAATATTAATTATATTTTCTGGTTCTTTTAGTTTAACTTATATTGTGGAATGCCAACAAGCAGTGTGAAATATTTTCCCTTTGATGCCTATAGCTTTAATGTTCTTTATAGCCATATTAGCTGAAACTAATAGACCTCCTTTTGATTTACCAGAAGCTGAATCTGAGTTAGTTGCTGGGTTTATGACTGAACATGGCGCTTCTATATTTGTTTTCTTTTTCTTAGGAGAATACTCATCTTTAATATTGATGTCTAGCTTTATGTCTATCTTTTTTTTAGGAGGACATCATTGTCCAGATTTACATAAAATAATCTTAGATCCTTTAGTTTATCTTTTTTACTTTTTAGAAAGACATATTTCTCCTTTTTTTATTCAAATATATGAACAATTTGCATTTTTTAATTCTAATATTATCACAACTAATAATAATCACAGTTTAGTATTATCTGAACAACTAAAAAATAATTATTTTACTAAATTTAGTAGTAGAGATACTGTATTTGAATTTATTAATATTTTGATAGATAAAGTATATGGATCATATATTTTAGGGTTTAAAATTATTATTGTTGTTTTTTTTTATATTTGAGTTAGAGCTTCATTCCCTAGATTTAGATATGATCAATTAATGTCATTATGTTGAAAAGAATTATTACCATTAGTATTTGCTTATATTTTATTTACTATATCTTTATTCTATACATTTGATATGATGCCATTTGGTATTACTTTTTAATCTCTACATTTCAAATGGTTATTTAATTATGTATTCAAGATTATATACATATGATTCCTCTTTAATTAGCTTAATGAAAAGCATTTATGCTTATATTTATAATTATAAAAAGATGTAGCTACAAATACCTACATTAAAGCATATTTTATATGTTATAATATTATATTATTATTTGAAATAATTAGTATTATAATCGTATACTTATAAGTATACGATTACTTAAACATGAATATAAATATAAATATATTTATATTTATATTTATTGATTTTATAGAAATTTAAAATTCAATTATTTTTTCCTTTTTTAATGGGGTTTAAGTCGAAAGTTTGAGCTTAGCTACTAGCAGTAAAAGCTAGACAATTAAAAATTTGATTATGAATATTATTAATAATATTAAAAGTGATAAAATTTTTAATGGGGTATTATGTAATAATTCTATTTTATCTTCTCCTATGGATCAATTTGAAATTAAACCTTTTTTTGGTGAGTTTTTAGGTTTAAATTATACACCAATTGGATTACTGACTAATATTATGGTTTATATAGGATTAGTTGTTGCATTTACATTATTTTTCTATTTATATGGTACATTTAAAGAAAATATTAAAATAAATGGTTGATCATTTAGTGCTGAAGCTATTTATTTTACTATTTATAATATGGTTCTTAGTCAAATTGGTTCTGTAGTTGGATTATTCTTTTTCGTATTTATTTTTGTTTTATTTGTTTACATATTATTTAGTAATTTAATGGGGTTAATACCATATAATTTCGCTACTACAGCTCATTTGGTAAGTACTTTATCTATGAGTTCTAGTATCTGATTTGGTGTTACTATCATTGGTTTAATATTACATGCTTTAAAATTCTTTACTTTATTTTCACCAGAAGGTACTCCTTTAATGTTAGTACCACTTCTAGCATTAATTGAACTAATTTCATATATAGCTAAAGGATTAAGTCTGGGTATTCGATTAGGTGCTAATTTAATTTCTGGGCATCTTTTATTATTAATATTGGCTGGTTTTGGTTTCTTAGGATTAACTGCTACTATGGGTATTAAATTAACTGGTGGACCTATTGCTATTGCTTTAATTACTGCTATATCAGGGTTAGAGTTAGCTATAGCTGGTATACAAAGTTATGTTTATAGCATTTTAACATCTTCTTATATTAAAGATTCAGTAAGTTTACACTAATATATTATATGGTATTAAAAAAACTTATTACTTTATATTATAAAAATAAAATAATATTGACCCAATTATATATTAATAGCTAATAGGATTTAAGATATTAAATAAGCTAAAATAAAGTGAAGTGTAAAACTTCACTTTCTATTTTAAAAATAGGAGATAATTTATTATATATTTATTGTTCTCAAATTATTGATTAAGTTTCCATTTTAAAGATTTCGGTATACATTACTGAAATAAATAACTAAGAGATTTATTACTATGATACTTATATTAAGTATATTATGGAAAGTCTTGTAAATAATTAGGTGAAATATTTTTTAATTGATTTATAGTTGAATCGACAGAAACAAAGATGTACAGTATATGTAATTTAATAACTTAATAGATTTTAAAAAATTTAAATTAGTATATAACATGAATAAGCTTATTAATTTCTAGTATTTCTAAAAATACTGAAGCTTTAAAGTGGAAATAAGTAATACGTAACAATTAGGTGCCATAATTAATAATTAATTATATTAATTATTAAAATAAATGTAGAATAATTTTATGTTTTGATTACATACTCCTATCTGACTACATTAAATAATAATATAATTAATTTTCGTTGTTTATTTTATCCTATAACTAGTATAAATTCAAATATAATAAAATCTCCAATATTTATTTGTCTTATATGCATTTATTATTTGCTTTTTTAGTTAATATTATTCCTTCGTATAATAAAAAAAAAGATAAATAATTCTAAATTATATAAGTATATAATAATCTTGTTACTATTTTTTATGAAATATTTTTCTATGAAAATATCTTTACTAGAATCGAATCTTGATTTGCTGTTAGGATAATTAAAATAAATTAATAATTATGAGAATACTTAAAACAAGTCCTGTATTGACAATATTTAATAGTTATTTAGTAGATAATCCAGAACCATCAACAATTTCATACTTATGAAATTTTGGTAGTTTATTAGGGTTATGTTTAGTAAGTCAAATAGTTAGTGGTATCTTACTTGCAATGCATTACCAAGGATCAGCTAGTTTTGCCTTTTTATCTGTAGAACACATTATGAGAGATGTTAATGATGGATGATTAATTAGAATGGTACATGCTAATATTGCATCTTTTTTCTTTATTTGTGTTTACTTACACATTAGTAGAGGATTATACTATGGTAGCTATAGATCTCCTAGAATAGGAGTTTGAGTAATAGGTACTATAATTTTCTTTTTAATGATGGCTACAAATATACAGTGGCCAATATATATGTTAATTAATGATGTTAAATATGTATATTTATATTATATTTCTAATTTATCTTTTAGCAAACCTAGAATTAAAGCTATACATAGAATAGGCCCACATAATATAGATGTATTATCTGTATTAATATGTGGTATGTTAGGAGATTGATGAGCTGATAAGTTAAGTAATCAATCAGGGGTAAGTGTTCGTTTTAATATAGAACAAGCATTGTCTAATACAGCCTATATTCATCACTTAACCAATTTGTTTTATAATTGAGGTTACTCTTCATATGTTATACCTAAATTAATAAAAAAAAGTAAAAGAGTAGATAATAATATAAATTGAGTTGAATCAACTCAATGGTTTAATTATAGATTAACATTATTTACTTTTTCTAGTTTATCTTGAATATATGATTCCTTTTATGAAAAAAAGAACGGTATATTAATAAAAAAAGTACCAAATTGAATTGAGGAATATATAACACCAATAGGATTAGCGCATTGAATAATGCAAGATGGATCAAGACAAAATAAACAAGGAATATATATAGCAACGCATTCTTTTACCTATGAAGAATGTATATTCTTATCAGAGGTATTATTTAGAAAATTTAAATTAAAGACTACTGTAATTAAAACTGGGTTTGAAAATCAATGGAGAATATCTATATGAAAGGAATCTATGCCTATTTTAGTAGCTTTAGTTAAACCATATATAATAGATGAAATGAAATATAAATTTTTAGGTTATATTTAATATCATTTTAAATAATATAATCCTACTTTATTCGTTGTATAAGCAATATGTATTTAAAATTATACAATATATAATATAAAATTATATATAAAGTAGTATACTTTATAGTATAAGATAAAAATTATCTGGTAATATTAGTGAAAACGGTTAAATGAATCACTGATTAATAAGACCGTCGGTTGAATACACAATCGCGACAGACTGGGTCACTAATAGGTGTCTGAAATGATGCTTTATGTACAGTCGAAAAAATAGAAAAATATTTTTATTTTTGACAGCTTTTTTGGGTTATGTCTTACCATATGGACAAATGAGTTTATGAGGTTATCAAAATAGCCTCAGATGTTTAAATAAAAATTTTTTATATTTATATAAATTAGATAAATTTTTTATTTATTTTATATTATTAATGATGGAAAACAGAATTATCCGATACAAGAGTTGACAAAGAATAGGTCCACACAATCATGACATACTTTCTATTATATTTGGCTCTTTGTTAGGAGACGGTCATGCGGAAAAAAGAAGTGGTGGCTTTGGGACTAGAATTACATTCTATCAAGAAGGTAGTCATATAGAATATATATTATGATTACACAATTTAATAAGTTCTATTGGTTATTGTAATTATGTTCCTCCTATATTAAGTACTAGAATAGGTAAAGGAGGTAAATTAAGAAAAATCGCTAGATTTAGAACGTGAACTTATACTAGTTTTAACTGGATTCATGATTTATGATATGACAAAGGCATTAAAAAAGTACCTAGTTGTATTGGAAAATATCTAACACCTTTGGCTTTAGCTATTTGAATTATGGATGATGGAACTAAAGTAAGTAAAGGGTTAAAACTATGCACTAATTCATTTACATATGATGATTGCATATTGTTAACAAAAGTCTTATATAATAATTTTTCAATAAAAGCTTCTGTACAATCTGCGGGAGATAAAATGAAAAATCAATATATTATATATATTTGAAAAGAATCTATGGATACTTTAAGAAGTATAACCGGTGATTTTATTATACCTGAAATGAAATATAAAATAATATAATGGAATTTGTATAAATAAATTTATTATTTAAATATAGTTATATGCTTATTTAATAACAGTTAAATACTAAAAATTAATTTTTAATAACTATTTTTAGTTACTGCTTTATTATAAATATCATTTTATTTATTAATAGAGACATATATATTGTATTTATATATGAGAGCATATTAGCGATATCGGTGAATACGGTCAAAGTTAGATTGTTTATAATAAGACCGTCGGTGGATTAAAACATCGCGACAGATTAGTTCATCGATAGGTGTCTGAAATGATGCTTAATGTTTAATCGGGATTTTTTTCAAAATATTTAGATTTAAATATTTTGAACATAAGTTTTTATAAAAATGACTTTAGAGTATACTTATTACTTTAATATAAGAAATACTTATTGTATAAAAACAGGGTTTATCTTTTGAAAACAATAATATATATTAATAATATTAGCTAAATGCAACATTAGATAAATTAAAAATTTGGCTACAGTTATTACTAACTTATTATCAGCTATACCTTGATTAGGAAAATCACTTGTAGAGTTAACAAAATTAAGAGATAAATTAAAAAAAGTAATATTATTAAATTTTTTAGCTTTCTATAAATTCTTATTTATTATAATTAAAAGTTTTTTTAATTTAATAAATTTATTATATCTAATGAGTTTAAAACAAGAATTAGGTAATATAGGAAAAATAAGTTCTTACGCTATTAAAAATAAACAAAAATGATTAAGTAATAAAAATGAAATATTAAATGTTTCTTATTCATTTTTAGCATTATTAGTGGGATTTATAGATGGAGATGGGTATATATGTATAGCTAAAACTAGAAAAAAGTACATAAAGTTATGTCTAGTTATATCTTTAGATATAAAAGATATAACAATATTAGAGTATATTCAAACTACATTAAGGATAGGTAAAATAAATACATATCCTAAATCAGGGAAAAAAATAACATGTAAATTAGTAATTCATAAAACAGAATTACAAAATACTTTATTTCCGTTATTATTACATTATGATATTTTTTTCTTAACTAATATACGCCGTATTCAATATAATAAGGCATTATACATTATTAAAAATAATATTAAATATTATTCCGATATACCAAATATAATTTCTCCTTATTATCCAAATTTTGATAAAAGTGAAGTTATATTAAATTTAAAGTTTTTTACTAATTGAATTGTTGGTTTTACTATAGCTGAGGGTTCATTCCTTATAAAAAGCAATAAAGATATATGTTTTCAATTAAGTCAGCGCTTAGAACTTATTTTATTTGAAGCTATAAGGTTAAAATTTGAAACAAAAAAAAGAATAAAAATCGACAAAAATAAATTATATTGTCGATTGTCTTTATCAAGTAAAAAAGATATACAGCAGGTTATTAACTTTTTTTCTTTTTCAGGTAATCATCCTTTAATAGGTATTAAATTAAGAAGTTATGAAAAATGATTAAAAGAAATACAACAATCTAATCGATATAAAGATTTAATATTGCCTAATTAGGTTTTTCCCTCGAAACAGGGAAAAATCAAGAGAATTTAAGGTTAGATCCTTTTTAGATCTAATCTCAAATTCTCTAATTTTATAAATAAATTAATGAATTTATATTAGTAAGAGATTACTATTAAATTATTCTTTTTCTCTTAATCGGCTCCTTAAAACAGTAATGTTTTAGAGGCAACTAGGGTGAATTGCAAGAAACTCTTCTATTTTAAAGAAGATAATTTGCAGCGAAATTTAATTCGGTATGTTATTGTTATATATTTTTCAATAAATGAATTAAGAACGTTCAACGACTAATGAGTGAGTAATACCAACAATAATCTCGACACGAGTACCCTACAACCATATAAAATTCAATAAATTAATGAATTATATATGGTTGAAGACATAGTCTAATCATTATCGTGAGATAATGAAAATAAATTTAAAAGATTTATTAATAATAATTTGTCGTTTGAGGTGGCTTATGTAGACTAGGAACAGTTGAAGAGCATAGTATATATGAATATATTAATATATATATATTAAAAATCCTGTTAATTGCTGGAATATCTTATAAATTTATATATTTTACCGAATACTTATTTTTTTTTTCTTTTACAAAAGATTATAAATATGTAAAAAAGTCGATAAAATTAAGAGAATCAGCAGAATTATTAAAGCAAAAAGAATTAATAATCTTTAATAATTTTCAGAGACTAGAGTCAGGAGATTTTATTTACCCTTATTTAGTAGGTTTAATTGAAGGAGATGGTTGATTTTCAATTAGCAAAAAAGGTAATTATCTAACGTATGAATTTGGTATAGAGTTATCTATAAGAGACGTACAACTAATTTATAAAATAAAAAAATTATTAGGAGTAGGAAGTGTTTTCTTTCGAGAAAGAAAAGAGAATAAAAAAACAGATATTCAGGATGATTTATTGTATAATGAAAATAATTTAAATAATAGAAAACCAGGTAAAAATATGGTAATCTTTAGAATAAGAAATAAATCACATCTGAAAAATATAATTATTCCTATTTTTGATAAATATCCCTTATTAACTAATAAATTGTATGACTATATGAGATTTAAAACTTCTTTATTATCTGACGTAAAATATAGCAAAGATTTAATTAAATATAATAGACCAATTTTATCAAATAATTCTGTGTCTTTATTACTAAATACTCCTTATTTTTCAGCTTGATTAATCGGGTTTATTGAAGCAGAATCTTGTTTTAGTATATATAAACCAAAGGATAGTAATTCTTATGTAGCTAGTTTTGAAATAGCTCAAACTAATGAAGAAATAATTCTTTTAGCTATTAGAAAATTTTTGAAATTAGTACCAAATGTTAGAGTTGATAAAACAAATAATTTTCGATTAAAAGTTTCTAGTGTTAGAGCAATAGAAAACGTAATTAAGTTTATGAATCAAGCTCCTTTAAAATTATTAGGTTATAAGAAATTACAATATGTAATTTGATTAAAAAAATTGAGAAAAATACCTAGATATTATAATAAAATAAATATCCCTTATAAATACTAAAATAAAATCATAATATAGTCCAAACAATATAGTGATATATTGAGCGTAATGAGAATATTATATTTAATCTGTATAATATAATATGGGATTACTAATAAATTTGTTCCGTAAGTTCAGCTACAATTAATAGATTCTTCTCCTTACATTTCACATTACCTTTCATATTAGCAGCATTAGTAGCTGGTCATATGTTATATTTACATGTAAGTGGATCATCTAACCCTATAGGTACAACTGGTAATGCAGACAGAACAGCATTTCATCCTTATTTTTCTTTTAAGGATTTAGTTACTGTATTTTTATTCTTTATTGCATTCACAGCAATAGTATTTTATGCTCCTGATAAATTAGGACATTCTGATAATTACATAGAAGCTAATTCAATGCAAACACCTGCTTCTATTGTTCCAGAGTGATATCTTTTACCATTCTATGCTATTTTAAGATCAATACCTAATAAATTATTAGGTGTTATAAGTATGTTTGTTGCTATTTTAATTTTATTAGTGTTACCATTTACAGATACAAGTAATATTAAAGGTAGTAGTTATAAACCATTATTTACTATAGCATTTTGAATATTTGCTTTTAATTTTTTATTACTTATGTGATTAGGTAGCTGTCATGTTGAACCTCCTTTCATTATAGCTGGACAATTTGCAACTGCTTATTATTTTGCACATTTTTTAATTATTATACCTGTTTTAGGAATTATTGATAATGTTATAAGTTTATTAGGTATATCTTGAAACGCTTCTTTCATAAATAATCAAAGTAATAAAAAGCATAATTAACCCATATTAATAAAATGAAATATAATTTCCTTTTTTTATTAATTTTGTACTAAAATAAAAGTATAGTATTATATTTTTATTTTTTACTTATTCTCTCCATATCGGCATAGTTTAAGTGGTTAAAACGGTTGTCTCATATACAGCAGCTAAAGGTTCGATTCCTTTTACCGATATTATGGTATAATTATTATTATAATTATATTCAATGTCTATATTTTATTTGGGCCTTATCGTCTAACGGTTAAGACACAGCGCCTTCAATGCTGTTATACGGGTTCGAAACCCGTTAAGGCTATATTATTTGTCGTATAAATATATACGTATCTTATTAATAATAATAATATTAAAGTTATGCCTATTTCGCTTAATTGGTAAAGTCCCTGTTTTGTAATCAGGCTATGGGGGTTCGAGTCCCTCAGTAGGTAAGTAATAAGATAAGAAAATATTTATATTTATTTAAGATTTTTAGATAATTTTATATAAGAATGACTATTTAGTTTAACCTTTAAATTTCAAAGGGCTATAGCTTAACGGTTAAAGCTTGCCACTCATAATGGCATGATAAGGGTTCGATTCCTTTTAGCCCTAAAATTATCTATTAACTTTTGTTTTTAACAAAATAATTATTTTACCTACGTGCTGGAACTGGTAGACGGGGCAGGCTTAAGACTTGCTATATTATTATGTAAGGGTTCAAGTCCCTTCGTAGGTAAAGAGCTCTATATTATTATATACCTATCAAAATTTGAATATCATTTAATAGAATTTTGACATTAACTGGAAAATTTTCTTAAATTCGATAAAAAAAATAATTATTTATTTTTGTATCATCTTATTAGTGTTTATTTATCAAATTTTTAATTATTGAGTATATAATTTTACTTACGGATAGCAGCACAAATTGGTAGTGCGTCTGCTTTGGGAGTAGGAGGCTGTTGGTTCGAGTCCAATCTATCCGAGCCTTTGGGCGCCGAGTGAATTACCCTGGTATATTTATTTCTTTTTTATTCTTTTCTATTCATATAACATGTTTATATTATCTTTAGTGTTCTCTCAAAAAATAAGAATTTTCGTTTATTTGTTATTTTAAATAAAAAAAATAGTTTATTTTATTTATTATAATAATTATTAAAATAATGTAATTATTTACAATATTTATATAAGTTATGTTGAATATATTATATTGCAATAATTTGATTTACTTGTTAGTTGTAATATAATTTTTTGTATTGTATTATATATAGATACAATGAAAAGTACATGTAAAATATAAATAAACTATACTACTTGTTTAAAAAACATAATTCTTTAGGTTTTATTATAATATAGATTATAATAATTAAAATTAAGAAAATAATTATTAAAATAATGTTAAGAAGTTTGTCTGAAAATAATTATATAGAAAGAAGGAAAATATATTACAATTTGAAACATAATATATTTTCAAAGAATCAGGTAACATTACCAGGTCATCCATATCATTTAGTTGATCAATCACCATGACCTATTGCTTTATCAGCTGTATTATTATCATTAACTATATCAGCTGTATTATCATTTCATGGATATCCTATGGGTGAATTTTTATTATTTTGTTCATTTATTTTATTAAATTGAGGAATGAGTCTTTGATTCAAAGATGTAATAACTGAAGCTAGTTTTTTAGGTGCTCATACAGATAAAGTCCAAAAAGGTTTATCATTAGGTGTAGCTTTATTTATAATAAGTGAAGTCTTTTTCTTTTTAAGTATTTTCTGAGCTTATTTTCATTCATCATTAGCTCCTGCTATTGAAATAGGTTCAGAATGACCACCTAAAGGTATTGAGCCTGTGAATGCATCAGAAGTCCCTACTGCTAATACTGTTCTATTGTTGTCTTCAGGTTCTGCTGTAACTGTAACACATCACTCATTAGTCGATCGATTAATTGATTGAGCTAATAATGGATCTGTAGCTACTTTATTTATGGCTGTATTCTTTACTGTATTACAAGGTATGGAATATTTTAATGTTTCATATACTATTACTGATAGTGTTTTTGGTTCTACTTTTTATATGGGTACTGGCTTTCATGGGTTACATGTAATAATAGGAACCCTTTTTTTGCTAGTGGGAGCGGTTCGGATATATTCATATCAAGTTACAAATACTCATCATGTAGGTGTAGAATCTGGTATTTTGTATTGACATTTTGTAGATATAGTTTGATTGTTCCTTTTTGGGGCAGTTTACTTTTGAGGGGGGCAAGCTTAATTATTTATATATTATTACCATATAAATTATTCCTTGTCCCTCGTTGCATTTACAGATATAATAATATTGTATCTGTAATATCTATAAATTGAATGTATCCGAAACGCGTTAATTTAATTTTAAATAAAATAAAAAATTTTAGTTGAAATTGAAACAAGACAAAAAATAAGGTCTTATTTTCTGTCTTGTTTCCTTTAAATGGTAATAATAAAAATAAGCATATTAAATGATATTTAGATACTAATGACAATAATCCAGTGATTCGTTATGATGTAGATGAGAAAGGTAAAGAATTATCATCTATTATGCTTCAAAAAATAAGAGAAAGATTGGTAAAGAGTAATTTTAAAGATCCGAATGAATTTATGATGGATAAAGTTATAGAGGATGTAAATCAAGAGTTACAAAAATTAAAATTTGGTGAATTAATGATGTATCGTAACCATCCTGATTGAAAAAACTTATATGGTGAAGATTTTTATCGTCAGTTTAATATGGTATGACGAGTTGAAAGAAACAGATTTAATTCTGTCCATAATGAATGTTGTGATATTGTTGATCATATGCTTGATAAAAAACAAATTTTATCCGCTGATGATAAAGAAAAAATTGTACGTTTAGCTATTAAAAAGTTAGAAAAGGTTGGTTTTGAACTTGATCAAAAATTATTACATAAATCATTATATAAAGGTTTTAAATTTAAAAATAAGGAATTTGATTTAGATACCATAATAAAACTAGAATGAAATGAATTTTTTACTAAAACGAGTAATTTTACTTCTAATCCTGAATTATATGATACTGCTAAAAATAGATTGAGTACTGTTCTAACTACTTATGTAAAAGAAATATTAATAAAAGAAAAACCTGAACTTAAAGATAATCTCTCTGCCATTCATAATGAATTGCAAAAAAATTCAACTAGTTGAAAAAAAATGCTAGATATAGTAATGAAAGAAGAAATGGAAAAAATGAAACTAAAGAATACAAATATTTTATTAAAAAATAATAATAATAATAATAATAATAATGATATTCAATCTACGTCTGTTGCTCCTAATAATAAAAATAATCTTGTTAATGATTCTACTAGTAATAAATCGAGTAATAATGTACTTTCGTCTATTTTGGATGAATATAATATAGATGAATTTTCATTATCATGATTAATAAATAATTTCAATATTGAAATTATTTATTTACTTGTAGGGTTTATTGGTATTATTGGACTTATTAGGGGTTATTTTTTAGATTTTCTTAGTAGACGTGATTATGGTGTAATAAGAGCTTTTATTTCTCTATGTTCTTGTTATTCTAATAGAACTAGTAGAGTTTATAATCCTTTGGATATACATGTTGAAAATAAGACATTATTAGACACAGATAAGACTAAGATTGATTTAAAAGACAGTGACAGATATAATAAAACAATTAAAATAAGAAAAAAATTGATGATAATAAATAATAAAAATGAATTAAATTAATCAAAAAAAGCACGTTCTAATAATTGTGTATTTAATAGTCACATAATAAAAAGTTGATGCTTTAATAGGTGAAAAGAAAATTTTAAGAAAAGAATACAGAAAAATACTATATATATTGAAGAAAGTAACTAAAAGTATTTCCTTTAACAATTTAAAAAACATTTAGATATTGAGAAAATATTAAAAGATATTTATTTATATATTATAGCTATTCTCTGCATTCTCTGCATAACAGGGAAATACCAGAAAAGTAATAATCATAACTTATAAGTTATGATTATTATATATTTAGTATAATTATAGTATATTATTAATCAAAGGAGTATTAAGATTATATCTAATAGCCCAGATAAACATAGTTTAAAGGTAGAACGATTACTTGTGGCGTAATCAGTCTAGGTTCAATTCCTAGTGTTTATCCTTATATTTAATATGTTAATATAGTAAAAATTAAGGATTTTAATAATACAAAATTCTTACTTAATATATTTTTATTATATACTTTTTTTTTGTAGATGCAGTTAATGTAGTAATGGGATATTAATAAATATTAAGTAAGAATTTTTAGTCTAATAGGAAAAATATATACATATTACTATATATAATAATATTTTATTAAATATAGTAAAATAAAACTTTCTTACAAGAATAATGTAAAGTAAGCTAATTAAGATAAACATATATACATTTAATTAAAGAATATTAAAGATAATTAACTTCTAATTATTTTTATTGTTTACTTTGGTGTACAAATATTAAAGATAATATAATTCATTCAAATTCACAATTTAAATTTTTAATTAAATCATGTTAGTACAAGCAGCAAAAGTTATTGGTTCAGGATTAGCAACAATCGGTTTAGCAGGAGCAGGAGTAGGAATTGGTTTAGTATTTGGTAGCTTAATAGAAGCAACAGCTAGAAATCCATCTCTTCGACCTCAATTATTCAGTTATGCAATTTTAGGTTTCGCTTTAGCAGAAGCAACAGGATTATTCTGTTTAATGATGGCCTTCTTATTATTATACTCAGCTTAAATAAATGGTATTATTCTATAATGAATATTATATAATTTCCATATATTCATAGTAATGGATAATGGCAGTCAGTTTATTATTATACTATGATAAATTATATGTAAAGATAATACACGGAGAGGGAGCAAAAAAAAAATATCTTATTATTCTAAAAAATTTTTGTTAGTTAATATTGGTTTTAGATAATTATAATCTCTTAGGTGTTACATAATTTATATTTTATTGAGATAAATAGAAAAGAGGAAAAAAATTATTAATTTTTTCCTTTTTTAGGATTTTATTTTAATTTATTTTATTTTATTAAACTAGGTTAAAATAGAATAGGGAAGGGTAAGGGGTGTAATATATTTATCTCTAATGATAAAGATATATAATTATTGATTTTTAATTATGGCTTTTTATAATTATACTCAGCTTAATAAAAATAATGAAATTCTCGTTTTTTTATTAAAAATGCTTTATTAAATAAGATAAATATTAACGTTGTAAATATAAGATCTAAAAAAAGTAAACTAATTTATATTTATATATTTAAGATATTTATTTCATAATAGAAGGTATGAGTATAAATAGTAAGATTAAAAATTATTCTTCTTTATGGATTTAGCATTAATATTATTTGGGTTAGGAACACTAGGGTTTATTTTTAATAGAAATAATTTAATATTAATGATTATTTCTATTGAAATCATATTATTAGCTGTGTCAATTATGACTTTATTTTTTTCTTGACAATTTAATGATATAATAGCTGAAGTATTTGGGTTATATATAATTGCAGTAGCAGGTGCAGAATCTGCAATAGGATTAGCTATAATGATAGCTTATTTTAAAATAAGAAAAATATAATTAATAATTTATTAACTAATAAATTATTAATTATATTATTAAGCGAAAGCGACTTTAAAATATATATTTATAAATATCTGAAAAAAAAAAATTAAATTCTAATTAGAATTAACCAATATATTATATATTATTATTTTAATTTCTATATTTATTTTTCTATTTATAATCTATACTAACTATAATAACTTTTATTTTAATAAGTTTAATCTAATTTATGTATATATAGATATGAGAATTTATAGGGTAATATTATGGTTTTATAATAGATTATATACCATTATGATAAATGTTAGGGGATTGTAGAATTAAGACAACTTAAATTATTGTACGATAAAGATCTATGTATATTAGTATAATATTTTTACCTTTTTTAGCAGCAATATTAAGTGGGCTATTAGGTAGAGTAGCGGGTGTTAAGGGAGTTTATATTTTGAATATAACTTGTTTAATTATGACTACAATATTGTCTTTTATAGCATATTATGAAGTTATTCTTTGTAACTCGCCAGTATCTATAGAATTATTTCCTTGATTGAGTATAGAACATTTAAGAGTAACGTGATCATTCTATTTTGATGAACTAACCGTTAGCATGTTAATTCCTGTTTTAATAGTTTCATTACTCGTTCATATTTATTCTGTAGGATATATGGGTGAAGATCCACATCAACAAAGATTTTTCTCATATATATCTTTATTCACTGGTTTAATGTTAGTGTTAGTAACTGGAAATAATTTCTTAGTAATGTTCTTAGGTTGAGAGGGTGTGGGAGTATGTTCATATTTATTAGTTCATTTTTGGTACACTAGAATAGCAGCGGTAAAAAGTGCTATGAATGCGATGTTTACAAATAGAGTAGGAGATTTCTTTCTAACAATTGGTTTTTTCACTATATTTTTCACATTCGGTACATTAGATTATGCTACTGTATTCTCACTAGCTCCATATATAAATGTCAATATTATTACATTTATATCAATCCTATTATTATTAGGAGCAGCAGCTAAATCTGCTCAATTAGGATTACATATATGACTTCCTCAAGCGATGGAGGGTCCGACACCAGTATCTGCATTAATACATGCAGCTACTATGGTAATAATTTGCCATGAATTGATTAAGATCAATTTATTTTATCGTAATATGCTGGGAAAACCTTACATTAAGTTTATATGTATTTTAATAAAATTAAATAAGACATATAAAAAAATCTTATGCCTCATAAATAAATATGTATTTAGATTTATTTGTTATATGAGAAGGGTTAATCAGCAGGAATTTTTTTCTTTATTTTCTTTAAGCAGTTTTAAAGTTAATATATATTATAATAATATTAATGGAGAAAAAAATAAAATTGAAAAAACTTCCTCAGAGACTATAAACGGTATAACTTATAATTTTGATAATTATTTAAAAATTAAACCTGAACATAAAAATAAAATAAATATGTCTTTTTTAGAATGATTTGTAGGTTTTACAGAAGGAGATGGTTCATTTGTAATATCAAAAAATAAAGTTTATTTTGATATCACTCAAACATTAGAAGATATACAAATTCTTTATAAGATAAAAAGGGAATTAGGATTTGGTAAAGTTTTAATAAGAACAGAATCCCATAGAAATGTTGGAGTATATTATGTTACATCAGAGGAAAACTTTTTTAAGTTAATTAGTATATTTAATGGTAATTTATCTACTAAATATAAAAAAGAACAATTTAAAAATTGATTAAATACTTTTAATAATCAATATAATAAAAATATTCAATTTATTGATAGATTAATTATACCTTGTTTAAATTCAGGTTGATTATCAGGTTTTACTGATGCAGAAGGATGTTTTACAGGTAGAGTAAAAAAGTGTAGAACATATATATTAAGACAAGGTCCCCATTTAACTTTTTCAATTAGTCAAAAAGAATTGTATATAATAAAAATATTAAAAAGTATTATCTTAAAAGAAAATGATGGTTTTAAAAATATTAAATATGATAAATCCTGAAATGGATGAGTTTTTCACCTTTCATCTTTTATTAAATTGAAAATAATTAGAAACTATTTTTCTAAGTATAAACTAAAAACTAAAAAACGTTTGGCATTTCAAAAATGATGTGTAATTCATGATATGGTTTTAAATAAAAATCATTTAACTTTTGATGGGTTAAATAAAATTGCTTTGTTAACTAAACAAATCAATGATTATAATTATAAGTTAAAGATATAGTCCGATCCATTATGAGAGTAATGGTCTATATACTTCTTTTTAATAATTTACTTTTCTTTTTGACCTTATCTGATAAGTAAAGTAAACTTTTTTATTAAATAAATATATTAATAAGAAATATATGAACAAATATGAACAGCAGGTGTTTATTTATTAATTAGATGTTCTCCATTATTAGAACAATCGGAACTAGCATTAACAATAATAATGATTACAGGGGCAATAACAGCTTTCTTTGCTGCTTCTGTAGGGTTATTTCAAAATGATATTAAAAAAGTTATTGCTTATTCTACCATGAGTCAATTGGCTCGAGAATATAATTCATGAATTATATTCAGGCATCAAACCATTTGCGTAGAACTTATTATTTATAATATAAGCAATTCGCAGATAACCAAAGCTCATAATTATAATATTTATAATTATATAAATAATAATTTTTTTAATTCATTTTCCACTTTGTGGCAGTACTTTTTATATTTAGATATTATGAAAATGTCAGAAAAATGAAAAATTATTATTTTAAGCAAGTTAGTAGGAATCTCAGAGGCCATACGTTTGATATTAATAACATATTTTGAAGAAAATAAAAAATTTTTATTTTCTTCAATTTTTACTAATTATAATAAAATTATTTTAAGTAAAGAATCAGATTCTTTAAAATTTAATAATAAATTCGATCCTTTTTTTGAATGATTAGCAGGTGTAATTGATGGTGATGGTTATTTTAATTTATCTAAGGCTGGTACTGCTCGTCTTATAATTACAATGGATATTAGAGATCAAAAAGCATTATATGAAATTAAACATAAATTAGGTGGTTCAATTTATACTATTGCAGGCGCTAATGCTTTAAAATATCAATTAAGTCATAAAAAAGGCTTAATGATTTTAATAAATGGTATAAATGGTTTAATAAGAAACCCTACTCGTATGTTACAAATGAATAAATTATGTGTAAAATATGGAATAGAATTAATTTATCCTAAACCTTTAACTTTTAATAATGGATGATTAAGTGGCTTCATTGATAGCGATGGTAGTATTTATTATAATGAAGAAAGTGGTCAAGTCTTTTTAAGCATAACTCAAAAGAATAACTATTTATTAGAGCCATTAATTCATTTATATGGAGGTAGAGTTGATATACATAGTCCGAAAATAGAAGCTTTTAAGTATATAATTTATAGAAAAAATGAATTATTTCATTTAATTGATAATTATTTTGTTAAATATCCTTTAAGAACTAAAAAATCAAATAGATTACATTTAATAAAAGAATTTTATTCTGTTCGTATTAGTAAAAATAATAAAGACATAAATAAACTTAAGGATTGAGTTTTATTTAAAGATAGATGAGAAAAATATAGTGATTAATAAAGAAATGGTCCAATTACGAAAATATCGTAACTTTGCAATTGGGGATGATGGTAATAGCTGTAGGTATCAGTCAATATAATGTTGCTTTAATGCATTTAGTTTTACATGCTATGTATAAAGCAGGTTTATTTTTATCAGCTGGATCTGTATTACATGCTATGGGAGATCAACAAGATTTCAGACGATTTGGAGGATTAGTTAAATTATTACCTTTAACTTATACCGTTATTTTAATAGCTTCGTTGAGTTTAGCTGCATTACCTTGATTAAGTGGATATTATTCTAAAGATTTAATTATTGAATTAGCTTTTGGTTCATACTCTTCTTTAGGATATCTAGTATATTTATTAGCAGTCATTGCTGCTTGTTTTACTATGTTATATTCAGTTAAATTAATTTATTTAACTTTTTTAACTTATGCTAATGCACCTAAAGGTAATTATGAAAAAGCACATGAATCACCTTTAGTTATGAGTTTACCTTTAATCATACTTGGTATATTGAGTGTTTATTTAGGTAATTTATCTAAAGATTTTTTTGTTGGAATAGGTAGTCAAGCTTTAGGTAATAGTATTTTTAGTCATCCTACTCATACTATTTTAATTGATACAGAATTCGGTGTTCCTACTTTTAATAAATTATTACCTTTAGTTTTAAGTTCTATATGTGCTGTTTTAGCACTTTATTTATTTGAAAAGAAACCTTTATGATTATTAGCTATAAACATGTCTAAATTTGGTCAAAATGTTTATAGATTTTTTAATCAAAGGTATTGATTTGAATTAATTTATAATAAATTTATAATAAAAAATATTTTCTATTTAGGTTATATTACAAACACTGTTCTTGATAGAGGAGCTTTAGAATTAATAGGACCTAGAGGGGCTGTAGCTGGTCTATATAAAATAAGTAATTATTTTGCTTCTTTTGATTCCGGATCTATCGCTCGATACGGTTTTGTTATGTTCTCAGGTCTACTTTTCTTATTATTAATTTGAAATACTAGTTCTTATGTTGATCCTTATTACTTCTAGATTATTGAAGTTTTCTTATCAATTTTCCCTTTTTATTAAATTTAAAATTTTAGCTATACTTATAATATAAATTTGTTATTTTTTGTAATATGTTATAATAAATAATGATTATTTATTGTATGAATTCTAAATAATGGATTCCAAATATATAACTAACTTATTTACTATATAATTTATATTTTTTATTAGTACTAATGTGAAAGAAATTTATATTATAATTTTAATAAATCATATTTGATTTATTAATTAAATGGATAGACCAATTTGCTAGTTGGTATATAACATATTTTTTATTAAAATATATGATTATAAACTATCTAATGTATATATAAAACATATTATATATATACTGTAGAAATATCTTCATCATCTAGATGAAATAGTTATGTATCGTTGCGTAAAGCCTTCGGGCATGAAAAATAAACAATTAAAATAATAATAAGATGAATAATTTTTCGATAAATTTAAATTATATATTTTTAATATCTTCCTTATTTATTTCATCTTTATTATTTATATCTAGTTCTATTGATAATATTAAAACTAGATTAATAAGTACATACAATACTAAATATTTAGTCCAAGCAGATGAGATTAAATTAATGCTACCATATGTATTACGGACTTTTTATAAAAGTATAATAGAAAATTTAAAAAATTTACCTTTTATAATTAGAAATTCATTTTGAACTGAGAATTCAGAATTTAAGTTTGAAAAAGAACAAGCAATGAATAAAAATTATGTAATTAGTGTATTAAAAAGAATAAGTTTAACACTTTCTGTGTTTTTATATGCTTTAATATTAGTAGTGTGAATATATTTTAAACCTAGAATTTTAGATTATCAATTAACAACTAACAAACAAGCAGTAAGAGAATTTTCTTGAAACATATTTAGTTCAGGTAGTAATGTAACTCTAGCATTTGGTTTAGATAGTTTAGCTTTACCTTTTATAATATTGACTGTAATAATTTTTCCTTTATCTCTATTAAGTAATTGAACATCTATTCCGGAATTAGATGTTTATTATCTTATTATGATGTCAGCCTTAGAATTGTTATTATTAGGAGTTTTCCTAGTAATTGATCTTATATTATTTTATGTTTCCTTTGAAAGTATATTACCATTTTTGTTCATTATTATAGGACTATATGGTGCTGCACAGAAAAATAGAGCTGGATTCTATTTATTCTTATATACATTATTTGGTTCTTTATTTATGTTAGTTTCTTTTACAAAGGTTACAGGAGATGTAGCTAGTGCTTTCTATGGAACTTCTGAATTTGAAGAATTTTTCCAATTTTTACAAGCATTCATGTGAGCAGCTTTATTTATTTCTTTTTCTGTTAAAACCCCTATTGTTCCTTTCCATATTTGATTACCTTTAGCACATTCTGATGCTAATGTATCGGGTAGTATTGTATTAGCATCTGTTGTATTAAAATTAGCTCTTTATGGTTTTATTAGAGTGTTAATTGGTATTTTGATTATTGCTACTTTATCTTCTATCCCTTACGTTTTTGCTATGTGTGGTATAAGTATTTTATACTCCAGTTTTACTACTATACGTCAATTTGATTTGAAAGTATTAGTAGCTTATTCTAGTATTGCTCACATGGGATCTACTATTTTAGGTACTTTCTCTGATACTTTATATGGTCTATTAGGTAGTATTATTTTTGGTTTAGGACATGGTTTAGTCTCTCCTGCTTTATTTATTATTGTTGGTGCTGTTTTATATGATAGATGTGGTTCTAGAATTATTAATTATTATAAAGGTTTAACTAGTATAGTACCAGTTCTTACTATTTTATTCTTATTCTTTATTTTCGGTAATATGGGTGTACCCCTAACTGGTAATTTTATAGGTGAATTCCTTTCATTATTAGGTGCTTATCAACAAAATATATTTATTGCTAGTATCGGGGCTACTTCTATAATACTAAGTGCTGTTTATAGTATTTTTATGTATAATAGAGTTACTGGCGGTTCTGTTTCTCCATATATTCATACTATACCTGATTTATTTAGAAAAGAATTTTATTTACTCTTACCATTAGTTATTTTTACTTTAATTTTAGGTATATACCCTTATTTTATTACTTCTGAAATAGAATTTGGATTATCTAATTTCTTATTATTTGGTATTTCTCCTATAATATTACAACCTAATACGTCGAATGCAAACAATAATAACAGTAATAATATTGAAGAAACTAATAATAACAATAATATTGAAGACATTAATAGCAATAATAATACTGATAATAATGATAATAATATTGATAGTGATAATGATAGTACTACTACTAATTATAGTGATAGTGATAATGATAATCAAAAGGATATCGATACTCAAACTGAGATAGATAGTCAAAGTGACAATGATAATAATTCAGACATATGACCTGATAGTACACTTACTCCACTTAATACACCTGAAATTGCAACTACTGTTCCACATAATACACCTGAAGTTGCAACTACTGTTCCTATCGTTCCTACTTTAAATAATACATATTCTAATCAAGGTAGAACTGGACATAATATAGTAGGGAATTCATCTTTAAACTCTTCAATAACTACTAATACTTTAAATTCTAATTCAAATAATAATTTAGAAAGTATAGCAGTAGGTAATGTTAATTATGAAGAAGGACAAGCTTTAACTTTGCCTTCATTTACTCCAAAAAATCATAGTATTAATAGCACTAGTTTACGAAGCAGAATGGAAGATATTATTGTAGAAGGAGAATTAAGTGGAGCAAGTCGACATTGAACTTGAATGACTAGTAGAAATCAAGATAATAATGGTGAATCTAGTACATTACAAGCTATTAATGAAGTTATAGAATCTAGAAATAGAAGAGAGAATGAAATTGATAATAATAATAGTAACAATAATAATAATAGTGAAGAAATTAATAATAATAATAACAATAATAATGAAGAAATTAATGCTACTAATATTAATAGTGATATTAATGATAATGATTATAATGGTAATAATAACAACATTAATGCTGAAAGTCATAATAGAAATACTAATAATGCAAATAGTAGTAATAATGTAAATGGTGAAAATAGTAACTCAGATGCAGGACGATCTACTCAAGATTCTAGTTCAAACAATTCAAATAAATTAAATAGTATATTAGATGAATACAATTTTGATATTCCTTGATTAGATTGAGTAATAGATAATTTTAATATGGAAGCTATTTACTGAGGTATTGCACTTATATTTATATTATTATGAATAGGAAAAATCTTTAAGTATTTTTTATATAAATATCGATATTCATATCGATATTTATCTATTATACCTGTTGTGCAAAATTTTAATACAAATATACAATCTAATTCTTTTTTATTTTTTAATAATAATACTGTTATATTAAATTCAAATTTAAATAGTAATTGAGATTCTTTTTATTTTTATATTAATTGATATTGAATAATTGGATTATACGCTTTCTTATCTCTTTTTTCTAGTTGAAATAATATTAAAATTTTATTCCTTATAATAAAATTAGATAAAAGTTTTTATTTAACAGTTAGAGATAATTTTATGAAATTGATAACTTGTATTTTATATTTAAGATATCTAATACTTAGTTTAACTTTTATAAGTTATATTTTTTATTATTTATGCAATTGATTAAGTATAAATCTGAAAGTTGTGTCTCTAATTATAAATGATATTAGTTATAATTGTTATTTCGTTCTTATTTATTTCTTCGAATATTTTAATTATTATTCTATGAAAGATCATATGTATAATGATTATATAACTAATAACATTAATTATATAATTTATAATCGAGATTTTCAGGATAATTCATTTAATATATTTTTTAATGGTAATAATAATGAAAATGAGAATTATCCTGATGATAATAGTAATCAACTAAACATAACTAGTGACCAACCTATTAATAATAATTTACCTTTAGAATCTAATAATGATAATATACCAAATAATAACTTTGATTTACCTCAAGAAGAAGGTTATGAAAATAACTATTCAGGATCACCTAAATCTGTGGAAGAAGAAGAAGAAAAAAATGAAGAAGATGAAAACGGAGAAAAAATGGATGAAGATGAAGACGATTTAGAGGGTGCATTAGATAGAATGGACATATATGATTTTAGTACTGATATTTCATGAGATAGTGCTGATTATTCTGATAAGGATGAATCAGATAATAATGAAGAATTAGAAAATAATGAAGAAGATTCAGGTAATAATGGAGATATATCAGATAGTAATGAGGATCTATGTAGTAATAGCGCTAACTATGACGATAGTGGTAATAACGACAAGGATGAATTAAATAAGATTGATAATCCTAATATAAATACTACTAGTATTAATGAATCAAAAAATAGGGGTGATTCTAATGACTCTAATTATCAGGGGGATGGATCTAAAAAAAGATCACGTGAATATGATGATAGTGATAATGATGGTGATAATGAAAGTCCAATGCCTACTAAAAGATCTCGAAATAATGAAGGAGAAAAAAAAATTAATTAAATAGATCAGGTATTTATAAGCCGGTAACAGATTGACTAATGTAGAAGAATCAGAAAAGTTTTTATTAAGAAAATAAGTTTGTAATATTAGAATATATTATCCTAAATCTAATATAAATAATAATTATAATAATGATAATATGGATATAAATAATAGATAATATAAGATTAAATATACATATGTTAAATATACCACAGTAAATATGTATATTTAATAAATTTATAATTAAAAGTAAAAAAAAGGTTATTTACTAAATAGTATTTTTTTACTCTGTATACAACTATATATAATATAGTTTTTTTTTTCTTCTGTTCTAATAATCTTAAATAAAAAATTTTTTCTCTTTTTTATTTTAGTAAAAATAGAAAAGTTTCTATTTTTATTTTTTTATATTATAGGAATTTTTAACAAATTTGTATAAATATAGAAATATTATTATGAGATTTATCATAAATTTTTTGTTATATGCCACAGTTAGTTCCTTTTTTCTTTACTCATCAAATTACATTAGTATTTTTTGCTCTAGCATTATTATTAGCATTATTCTCAAAATATATATTACCTAATATTCTTTCTATTTATTTAGGGAGATATACATTAGCAGATAAAATGAATTCTTAATGAATTGAATGCTCATAATAATTTAAATATTAATATTTATATAATAATATGTAAAATATGTTAATATTAAATTTGGAAATAGTTTATCATTTATGTTTATCAATTTAATAAAATAAGAAAAATTGATATCAATTTTTCTTATTTTATTAATATTCATATAGGAGAACTATTTCTATTACTAAAATTATAAATAATAATTGTTTGGATTATATATAATGATCTTATTCCCTATCTTTAAATAATTAAAGCATAAGAAAAAAGAAATATTTAGTATTTATCTTGTATTTTTTTTTTACAGAGTGGAGAGGAGATTTTTCTTTTTGATATTAAAAAAGTTTTCAATATTTATTAATTACTGTATTATGTTGTAATTTTACGTATAAAATAGTCTCTTTTAGGACTCGAACCTAATTCCTGATATTAGAAGTATCATGCTCTACCATTTAAGCTAAAGAGACAGGAATTAGATGGTATAAATTAATTTATAATAATATAAGTTATGTTTGTTATATTATTTTTATGTTATTTAGGGAAAAAAAGATAAATAATTAAATATTTATATAATATGATGATATAAGGGTAAAGAGGGATTCGAACCCTATATTCCAGATTTGCAATCTAAATGCAGGACCAGTCTGCAACTTTACCCTTCTCATTTGTAAATTTATATTTTATATTATGTAAGTAATATATTAAATAAAAGGTAAAATATGTTATTAGTAATATAATAGAAATATAAAAAAATTATAATAATTGTTTTTATTTGTTATTTACGATCTGAGGAGTATAGTTTAATTGGCAAAACATGGAGCTTCAACCTTTACATTGAGAGTTCAAATCTTTCTACTCCTGAGAATATAATATTTAATATCTTAAATAAAAAAAATAAAAAAAGAAATTAATTTATAAGGATGAGATGGCCGAGTCTGGTTTATGGCGTGATATTTGAAATATTAAGCATGATAAGTGCCGCGAGTTCAAATCTCGCTCCATCCGAAATAAATATAAAAAGGTATAATGTAAAATAATACAGTAAAAAATTTTTTCCTATTTATTTTACTTGGGGATTTAATTTAATTGGTTAGAATATTGAGTTTGCAACTCAGCTGTATGGATTCGAGTTCCATAATCTCCATATATTATATTATCCCTGTAACATATATATAGTAATAATAGTTACAAAGACATTTTTTATTATAAGTCTAGATAGCTTAACGGTAAAGCATAGCTCTGAAGTTGCTGGAATAGAGGTTCAATTCCTTTTCTGGACAATCATAATATAATATTTAATTAATCTACTTAAATTATAATTAATAACATCTTATAGGATTTGAACCCATATCATACGATGCCGAAAATCGATACTTTACCATTAAGCTAAAGATGCCTTTACTATTATTTACTCAAAATGAATTTACTATATTAAATTTAGGTATCATCCTACTTAAATAAAAAAGAATGTTTAAAATATATAAATTAGAGCGGATTTAGTTAGAATTTATAATTTATATATGGCAGTGACGAAATTGGTAACCGTGGTATGTTTAGGTCTTATTGAGTAATCATTGAGGGTTCGAGTCCCTCCTGCCATATTAATAACATAACACAGAATGTTATTACTAATATTAATACAATAATATATAATGAAAACAATAAAAAATACTACTAATGTTGACATTTAATTAGAAATAAAAAAAATAGTATAAAAAAAGAGCGAGCATAGGTTAATGGTAGACTAGGTATCTTCCAAATACTTGGAATTGGTTCGAATCCAATTGTTCGTACACTGTTATCATAATAATTGAAGTATCTTATTATAATAGGGCTTGTAGCTTAATGTAAAGTTTCTCTTTGTCGCAGAGAAGGATGCCCGTTCGGAGCGGGTCAAGCTCGAGTGATACATAAAAATAGAGATATTTATATTTATATTTACATTGTTAATTTGTTATAAATGTTTAGGTAAGAGATTTAAATATGTGATTATAAGACTACTTATAGAAAAAAAAAAATAGGAAGTTAGTTTAATGGTAGAACTACGCTTTTACACGGCGTGTGCGAGAGTTCGAATCTTTCACTTCCTAAGTGAAGATAGTAATAGAGAAAAAGTATAAATAGACAATAATAAAGTAGGAAAAGTAGCTATTGGTAGGGCAAGATACCTGCTACGTATTAGGATTAATTTTCCTTAAGGGTTCGAATCCCTTCTTTTCCGAAGAGGAGATAATATAATAAATATAATTAATTTAATTTATTATTAGAATAATTTGTATTATAATAGGAAAATTATTTATTATGGTGCAATATTTGCATAATGATATGGAACGTATTATGAACAATAAAAAAGATTAATCTTTTTTATGTTTAGACGAAGAAAAGGATTATTTAGAAAACGTATGCTATTATACCAGGAGGTATGGCTAAATCATAAATTTAAATTATTTTTTTAATTAAGATAATGGAAAGAATATATCCATTATAAAGGAAATAATAATAATATGTGTATATCCAATGTGAAAACAAATCACTAAAAAACTGAGTGAACTGAATCATCTTAGTAGCTCAAGGAAAAAGAAATCAACCGAGATTCTATGAAGTAGTGGTGAGCGAAAATAGATTAGTCTAAAATATATTTAATAATGGTAATAAATTCGTTAAATAAAAGAATGAACATAAATTAAGGCAAAAAAACTAATATGAAAGAAATAATAATAATTAAGTTTAGATAATAATAAAAATAATTATTTTTATTATTACCCAGATAGGTTATAATATATGTCTTAAAAATATATAAATAAAGTAAAATGGTTAAGAAACTGTTTGAATAGAAAAAATAAAGAATAAAATTATAATTTTATATTAATTCTTCTTTATAAATAGGGGAACTTTCCTCTAAGACTAAATATGGTTATAATAAGCGATAGTGAACTATCAAGTACCGTGAGGGAAAACGTTTAAAAAGTAATTCTAAAAGCAGCAGGAATCTTTAAGATTAAGGATAGACTGCGTACCTTTTGTATAATGGGTTAGCAAGTTTATGTTAATAGCAAGAACAAAACAGTTCGAAGATAAAACAACTATTCCAATAGTTCAGATATGGTAATTAGTTATTAGCATAAGACCCGAAACCTGACGATCTTGCCCAATTCAGGTGGTAGACCGAACAAATGAATGTTGCATGATTCTTTGATGAAATTGGGCAAAGAGAAATTCAACTGTTGTCAGGAGATAGCTGGTTTTTCGTGAACGCTATTTTTGTAGTTATGTCATAAAACTTAAACGAGTGTACAGTATATAAATTCAAATAAGATTTAATTGAAACAAGTATGGAAATATTTGAAGGGGTAGTAGTCCAATAATTATATTTTAGGATGATTGTAAACTGAATAATATGGAAAGAAAAATTCAACTCTATGGATAACTCCTTATGTTTAGCTGTATATTCCATATAGTAAAGTAAGGATTTAAAGTGTGAAATAGAGATGTCCTATTTTTATTAAATTAAAAAAGGAGTAAATTAATATCTTGATAATTTGGGGGATCGTACAGATTCTATCAATGGATTTTTACCTCGGAATTCGTATATAAGATTATTGACAGGTCAGACTTATGGTGAAAAGGTCGTAAGTCAAGAGGGAAACAGCCCAAAGCAAGAGTATAAGGTTCCAAAATTATTGTTTAGTGCAATAAAAGAAGTTTGTCTGAACTTATTTAATCAGGGTATTGGCTTGGAGATTGCCATTACTTAAAGAGTATGTAACAATTCACTGGTTCTGGATGGCAGAAAAGCACTGAAAAATTTAATGGAGCTATAAACAATATACCGTATCCTTGCGTTCAAGGTTAATTATATATATTTTCTTTGGACGGTAACGAAACATTCAGTATTAGATTGATAAGTAGTGTTTCATTACTTGGACTTATCTGAAGAGAGAATGCTAACATGAGTAACGTTAAAGGAGGTTAAATATTTATGTACTACATAAAATAAATTAATAAAATCCTCCTCGCCTTAAGCATAAGGGTTTCAATATATTGCTTATCGAGTATTGAGTTATGTAACGGCCTCTAAGATTTTTACGAAAGGATTAATTGATGGGAAAATTTTTAAACATCTTTACATAAAGTCAAATTATGTGATTAATTGACCAGGAAATATATGTTTTGATATTAATTTTTTCAAAACGGTTTTATTATATATATATAATATTATACTATTATTAGTTAATAGAGTATAACATTACCGATCGTTTTGCAATATTTAAAATATAATTTATATTTTAAGATAAAAGAAATAATTTCTTTCTTTTTTTATTGCTCGTAATACGTCAGATTATATGACTAATCTTGAATATGAAAAATTAATAAAATCTATTTATATAAAGAATATTTTTTATATAAATATCTAATATGAATAAAAAAGAATAATTGTTCTTTTTTATTCATATTACTTAAAGAGTAACCGTACCCTAAACCGCCACTGGTATGCTAGTTTAGTAAACTAAGGCGTATGAGTTAACTATCGCGAAGGAACTCGGCAAAATTATCCCGTAACTTCGGAATAAGGGAGACCAACAATTTATTGAGAATATTATCATACCTTAAATAAGTAATAAAAACTTCGTTAAGGTTTATATTATTTACAGTACTCTAGTTATCTTAAAAAGATAATTAGATTTAAAATAATAATATATTTTTGTTATTTATCTTCTTAAATAAATTTTTATTTATGAGTAAGTAACGCTTAAGTTTACATATTTATAGAATTAAAGGAATATATATGTTTTAGTTTAGCGAGCTAAATCTATTATTCATTAATTTATTTCTATATCTATTAACATTAAAAATAATTAAGCGTTATTTACTATTTAACTTAAAACTTTAATTATAGTAAGAAACTTATTTATTTCTGTTATTATAGTATAATTAAATAGTTTGCTAAACTATTTAATTATATTAAACATTAATATAATGAGAATTCGATTATTTATTATAATAACGAGAATTAAGTATTAAATTAGATAAATATATATATATGATAAGTATAAATATTGCATAATACAGAATGTTGTTTTCAATAAGGAAGGGTGACATAAAAACGTGTTGTACAACTGTTTACTTAAAAGTGCGACCTGCTAAGCTTTGATTATAATGTGGTGTGATTCCACTATGAATGAGTATCTTCATAAGTCTAGTATAGATGCTAATTTGGTAACGAATTAGTGTTAAGCTATATAACAACGTGGAATATATTATAACTATAATTAATATACTTCTGCTAGACTAAATTTACTATGGATAAGAACATGAACTTTCTATTAGGCGTCGATAGACAAACTTACTGAAAATAGTTGATACGGTAATATGAGAGATAAAATTAATATGCTTTTAAGATATTAATTGATACTTTTATTTATTTATATGTTTTTTATATAAATATAAATTTCTCCGGCGTAGACGAAAGATCCTAAGGTAAATATTATTTATATTTCAAGGAACAGGGTAAACCCTATAATTTCCTATTATTAAATATATACTTATTTTTTAATTAGGTGTGAAAAAAGTGATTTTTTCTATCGATTAGAGGGTAAAGGATTATACAAAAAGCAAATGCCTTTATGTAATGTAAAGGATATGATATTCAATCTCCTTGAAAAAGGGCTGACTTGTATAAATGGTGTATAATTTATAGGACTAATTATATTTTGATAGTCTTTTAAAACAATTATATTATAAAATATAATATAATTTAAAAATTTTTTCTTCTGATCCAACGGTGAGTTAGTCAAGTGATTATCTTTTTTTAATTATATAATAATTTAATATATATTAAATTATTATATGATTTAACGTTGTGGGATTTCTTATTTAATTACTAAAAAATGCTTGATAATGAATCTTTATATTCAGATATCAATATTAATCACTTTAAAACTAAAGATGAAATACTTAAATTTTTAGAAAAAAATCCTATGTGATTATCAGGATTTGTGTGTGGAGAAGGATGTTTTACTGGGTATCTTTCTTTAGATTTAAAATCTTTGTGAGATTTGCAACCGGGATTAGATTTTAATATTACACAAAGTACAGATGATAAATTATTATTGGAAGCTATAAATTGCTATTTTTATAATAAAGGGGGCGTATATAACAAACCAAATAATGTAAGTGTAATAGCAATAAGAAATGTTAAAGTTCTAAAAGAAGTAATTATTCCCTTTTTTAATAAATACCCACTAATAGGTAAGAAAAATTACGAATTAGAGCGATGAGTAAAATTAGTGGATATTTATTATAATAAAAAACATGTAGGTAAAAATGATACGTCTAAAAATTACATGTTAGAATTTGCTGAATTACTTAAGGAATTAAATATAAGACGTTATAGTACTAAAAAATTAAGAAGGATAAATATTATCATAGACTGATTAAAAAATTTAGACAATTATCCAACTAGTGAAGATAAACTAAATTTAATTAATTCGGTTAATAATGTAGAGGAAGATATAATATAAAAAGAAGAAGTGAAAAATTAACTTATAAATTTTATGCTTGAGCCGTGTGCGGTGAAAGTCGCATGCACGGTTCTTAGGAGGGGAAAGAGAGAGATCTCCTACCTATTCCAACCACAGCACTTTGCTGAGAATAATTTCTAGGTATAAGGTGTGAAGCCTGCCCAATGCTTACAGTTAACTATTGTAACTATATTTGAAGAAAATGGATAAAAAATATCCATTTTATTTAATAGTATGGTAATCTTAGGAACCTCTAGTCAATGGCGGCCTTATCTATAAGGGTCCTAAGGTAGCGAAATGCCTTGGCCATTAAATGTGGTCTTGCATGAATGGCGTAATGATACAACAGCTGTCTCCGCGGTAGGCTCAGTGAAATTGTAATGGTCGTTAAGATACGATCTTCACCCATAGATAGACGGGAAGACCCTAGCAGCTTTACTGCATTTAGTTATTTTCTTATTACTCTTATTTATTAATGTTTTTATAAAAATTTACATAATTTTTAATTATCGAATGTATAATACTAACAATAAGAATTATATATATAATTCTTATTGTTAATAAGTATTCTTTAGATACATATAAAATAATAAATTAAATGATGTCAATGAGGTACAATAATTTTATTTGTTTTCCATTTAAGTATTATATATTAAATTGACTAATTTAAATAATTTCAATTTTCCAGTTGAAGTCCATGCCCATAGGAGTGAAAGGACCGCAACCTGCCTTAAGGCAGGTTGCGGTCCTTTCATGGGGGAATTTATTCTATTATATCATATATTATAAATATTATTGTTTATAATATATGTAGGATAATAAACATATTAAGAGTTTAAGTTAGAAAAAATTGCGATAATGTACCAAATTTTAGGTTGGGACTGATAAATAACAAGAAAAATATAATTAAGGAATTTAAATAGTTAATTACTATAAAATTTGAATTCTTTTTATTATATGGTATTAAATAATAGTAAATAATATATAGATTCTATAATTTAATTTATAATATAATAATCTTTAAGGTCATTAAGCGCTTATAATCGAATAAGTGTTAAAATAAGAAAGAATATTTAAGGATCTATAGTTAAAATTATTATTTGAATATCCTAATTAAAATATTAGTATATATTATGTAGATAGTTTGACTAAAGGGTAGTTTATGTGGGGCGCAGTTCCCAAAAATAGTATCTGGGAAGTCTAATAACAAAAGACAAAATTATTATTATTTATTTATGCATTTTTGTAGAATGAAAACTTTCATTCTGATATAGATAAATTTACAATTAAAATAAATTTGTTTTAATTGTAATTAAATAATGCTAGTTAATAATTTAATCTCAAAAAAATAGATTGAATAGTATTGTTAATTAGTTAAAGTTTTGTATATAACCGAATTAGGTGAGAGGTACGCTTCACCCAGACGGAACTGGGATCTTTACTAATAAAATTGGTATAATGAAAAATATTATATTTTTCATATTAAATTTTTAGGTATAATGGATCATAATACAATTCTATTTTAACGATTTAATTTTAGAAAAGTATCTTTAGAAATAAATCCTCAATAAGAGTAAGATTAAAATAGAAGTAATGGAATATGTATTTCATTAGATATTGTATTAGTTTATTTATTAATAGATAAATTAAGTTTAATGATAAATAGCGTGCCTAACTGTGAGACCGACAAGTCATACAGACACGTAAGTGGGGCATAGTGACCAAAGGCACATATAAAGATTGATGGCCTTGATAACGGATTAAAGTTACGCTAGGGATAACAGGCTAATATTGCATGAGAGTACTCATTGAAAGCGATGTTTGGCACCTCGATGTCGACTCTAATTATCCTCCTGGTGCAGGTGCTAGGAAGGGTACGGCTGTTCGCCGGTTAAAAATTAACGCGAGTTGGGTTAAGTACGTCGTGAGACAGTACGGTCCCTATCTTCTATGGGAATCTAAAGTAAAATAAGGATGGTGCCCTCGTACGCAAGGACTGGGACCTACTAACCTCTGGTGTTCCTGTTGTTGAAGTTGTTAAGATCTGTATTAGGTATATATGATAATCTATGATTATTATCACCATATGTACAAACTAAGGCACCGCAGGATAGCTAAGTTGGCTTTGAATAAAAACTGAACGCATATAAAGTTTGAAATCTACCTTACTATACTTTTCTAATAAATAAGTAGTAGACTACTACTAACTATATCTAGGCAATAACTTTAAGGTACTGTAACTTCCTAAGGTTATCTTGTGCTAGTTTATTTTCCATCTTCATAATACTCTTATCTTCATATAGGTATGAATTTATATTTTTAAATGAGTGAATATGTTATAAATTTCTCTTTTATATTATTCTTTTTATTACTATAATGCGGTTCGGTGTACCTGGGTGCACATCAGACTCATACCCTGAAGGCAGAAGGTTCGAATCCTTCATCCGCAAATAAAATTCTTATCTTTATGCTATTTACTTGTACTTACTCTTTATTTAATTAAAATGGGGTTTTTACCTTTACGTCTGGTTTCTTTTTTCGTCCTCGTGTCTAGAAGAAAGATAAATTGATTTTTTTTTTGATATAGACTACCTAAATTGAAATTAAGTAAATTTTTTGTGTATTATGTTCAATTTTTTAGTTTTCCCTCACGAAGGTGGGAAAAATCAAAATAAATAAAAATCATATTCCCTTAAGCTATGATTATTATTTATCCACTATTATAAAAATAAATTGGTATAGAATTTAATGGATAGAGTTATTATAATATGTATATTTTTATAGGGTTTTTTAACTTAACTGGTTAAAGTGCTCGTTTGATAAGCGAGAAATATAAGTTCGAGTCTTTTAAAAACCACGTTATTTGTAAAGAATTAATTTTATTATTATATAAATAAAGATTTATAATTCTATATCCTTTTATTAGTTTTAAGTATTTGAAGCAAGATGATTAATAATGGTTAATTGATATAGTAAATAAAATAATTATCTAATATTTTATTTTACTTCTTGGTTAAGATTATTTATTTATAATAATATTATAAATAAATATGACATTATGTTTTATTATAGTATGATTCGTAATTTACTATTAAATTCTTTAAAAAAAGATAATCGAATATCAGATGAATATAAAAAATTAGAGGAAAAATATGATAATGAAACTGATTATCTAAAGAATTTAATATACAAAGACATGAAAATAAATAATAAAAATAAAAGTTTAATATATATAAAAAAGGCATTAGTTAATTCTAATAATAATTTTAATAGTAAAAGTGAAGCTATGAATTCTAGGATTACTCATATTAATAAAGAAAGCAAAGAATCGAATAATAGTAAAAATTTAACCAAAGTTAAAGATAAAAAGCAGGAATCAAATAATGGTTTAATAAACAAAAAATATGATTATTATATATTTGCTATGAAACAATTGGATAATGTTAAAGATAAAGGTATTAATTACTTTGAATATGATCATAATATTACTAATAATTTAAGTAATAAGAATCAAACTATAAGAATAATAAAGGTATTTAATAAGCAGGATGAAAAAAAGAAAAAGATAAAGTTATCTATAACAAGAGAATATGTAAAACAGAATATATTAGAAGAACATGTAAATAATATAAAATCTAGAAAATTATCTAATAATTTATTAAAACCACACTATTTTTTTACAGCTCGATACAATGAAAAAAGTATGCCTACTCAAATTAAACATTGAACTAGTAGTATATATAGTTTTTTAAAAACAGAAAAAGCAGGAAATAATTTTTTAGATATTTATACTAGTAAATTAATAAATTTATTTTTTTCTGTTAAATATATTAAAAGAAAATTAGTTTGAAATGTAAAATTAATAGAAGGGTTTAAAGTTATACCTAACACATCATTAATAAAAGATATCAATACAATTATAAGCTATACATCTAACAGAACAAGTTTAGTATTAAGAAAAATGACATCTTTTACTCCTCTTATATTAACTCTAGATTGAGTTAAAAAACAACTTAAATTATCTTCTTCTGTAAGTAGAATTATAAGACAAAGAAAATTGGATATTTTTACAGGTTATTATCCTAAGAAAAAGTCTTATATGAGAAAGTTAAGTAGAGTTTTATTAAGTAAACCTCTATTTAAACATACATCATTTAATTTAATTATAGATTTATTTATTTATAATAATAAAAAATATAAATTTAGAATGTTAAAGAATATAGTAGTAAGAAGAAGTATTTATAAATATATGTATAGTATGTATATTGAATCTTATCAAAAAATTAAAGAAACTATTAATAGACCTAGATTTTTTTACATCAATTTAATCGATCCTGGTGTTCATAATTATTATAAATGAGTAACCTATTATTATGAAGCGTTTTTAATTAGAAAAAAGAGATCTTTATTTATTTATTTATGCTTATTATTATTACAATTAAATTTTATTAGAAAAAATACAATAAGTTTAAACCAAAATAAAATAAATAAAAATATTATTGTTAAAGGGAAAGAAAATACTGATATCTATAGTGAAATAAATTTAAATGTTTCTGTTAATAATGTTAATACTAATGTTAATATTTATGATAATAACAAGGATAATGAGTCTATAAATAAAAAAAGTAGTTTTAAATCTCCAATTATCTCCTATAAGAGTTTAATTAGAAGAAATAAGTACAGTAATAAATTATCATATTATTTACCATATTTAAAAAGTAAAAAGACATTAAAGTTATATAACATGAATAAAATATTATTAGATAAAATAAAAAATGAAATAGATATGGATGGCAAGAAAACTGTTAATAAAATAATTAAAGAGAGAGAATCTAAATTAAATGAATATAAAAAATATTTGGAAGTATTAAAATCAAGAAGTGATAACCCAATTGATCTAAATAGTCTTCCATTATGAAATACAGAAGGATTGGTAAATAAAAATAATAGTTCTACTGGAGTAGTTGTAAAAGAGAAACGGTTTAAAAATGATAAAAGGAAGTATTCATATAATTCATACAAAGAAAAATTAAAGCAGGATCAATTAATTAAAGACATATTAAAGGGAAAGGGATCATTTAAACAAAAGAAAGAGAAGATTAGTAAAATTAAAGCAGAAAATACTAAGAAATTCATGAAAAAATTTAACTTAACAACTATGGAAGAATTATCTTTATTTAATAAGGCTAGATCTCTAAAGAAGAATTCTAATAGTAAAGAATCATTAAAATTAACTGAATTTTTGAAAGAAAAATATGACTTTTTTTATAGTCATAATAAAATGAAAAAAAATTATCTTTATAGAGAGAAAAAAAGAAGAATTTCGGAAAAAGAATCTATAATATATAATGATAATATTAATTTGTCTAATAAATTATTAAAATCAAAAAAGAAGGATAAAATATATAATGAAAATATAAATAAAAATGAAAAGAGAAAAATAGCAACACAAGTAAATGTAGATAGTATAGATTCTTTAGCATTAAGTAAAGAAAAATATATAAAAGAAATATACTTAAATAAAAAGAATATTTATAATAAATTGTTTACTTCTTTCTATATTAATACTGAAAATAAAAAAGATTATTCATATCAACAAAATAATAAAATGTTAGATAATTTAGGTATAGGGTCTAGCATTTCTTCTTCTAGTTTCGTTGGAGGATATCGAGATAAAATAAATATGAATTCAATATTGAGAATTGAAAAACTAGAAAAGCTAAGTAATAGTAAAGTAATATGGGATAATTTGGATTATTCCGTATTAAGATTATTATCTAAATTTCTAAAATTGAATCTTAAAGGAGAGGAAATTAAGCCATCTCATTTAAGTTCTACTTTTAGCCAGATTACTAAATTTAAAGGTTTTGGTAATATATGATACATAATTTATTTTATGAGTGTTATAAAAAAGGAGTTTTCTTTAATAAATAAAGATGTTCTAATATCAAAAGACTATCAAATATTACCATATTCTAATACTATGGTGAACCAAACATATGATTTTTTTTATACAGAAAAGAAAAGCGAAGTTTTAAATTATAGTAGTAATAATAAAAATGTAAATATTAATATTTGACCTGCTTTATTTAATAATAAAAGGGAAAATAGTTTAAAATTTAACATGGGATATAATGAAAAATTATTCAAACCTTATTATAGATATTTAATTCCTTATTTTATATTTAAATCTTATATAAGATTTCTTTCTTTTATTAAAGTAAGAAAGCCAATATATAATAAAAACAATTATATATTAAATAAATTAAATGGCTTGAATAATAATAATTTTATCCTATATAATTTCTTAACTGTAAAAATATTGTTAGATTTATTACATTATAATTATAGAAGTCTAATTAGAGTTAAATCTAAATATTACTATATCAGTAAGTTAAGACTTTTCAAAACTAAATTTAAAAAGTTAAGTATTAATAACTGAGTAACTAGTATTAGATTTATTAGAAAATTGAGAAAAACACCTTTAAATTATTGATTAAGATATCATAGAGTAGCTTCATATTATTTTAATAGAATAGTTCAAAATGCTGAATTAGATACTAAACAAAAAATATTTGTTCCTTTTGTTCTTTATTTTGAAGATCTTTTATTTAATATATACGGTAAATGAGTTATAGTTAGATTGTGACCACTTAAGAGATATTATTTAAGTAGTTTTATATTAGCTGGTAGAGTTTTATTATTGATTCTTTGACGTAAAAAACGACAAGTATCTAAACTTAATTTCCAAAGAATTACATCACAATTAATAGCGGGAATAAAAATATTACAAATCAAAAAAGCGTATGAATTTTATATTAATAATAGTAGTCCTTGACCTATAACATTGGTTAACAAATTAAAAAATGGAAAATCTTACCGAAGTCTAAACTATAATAACTTGGAATTTTTTAATAATATAGAAGATAGATACCATTCTCTTAATACTTATACTTTAAATAATAATTCATTATCATCTTATTTATCTTCTCTAAAAGATCAATATTTAACTACTTATATTAATAATGTGAATTCTATTCGAAACGGTAAACTGAAAACCCGAATTAATAAATCTAGAATTAATAAAATTGAATTCATTTACTATTGATTAAGACCTCTTAAACATTATCTCTTAGAATTAAATAGTAGTTTTGATATATCTGGTATAAGAATGAGAATTACAGGTAGAGCGGGTATAAGAAGAAATAATCTAAGAAGTATTTATAAAACTAGATTCTATGGTAGTTTTTTAGGTCCTAGACACTCTTCAATTAAATTATTAAAAGCTAAAACTATTTCTGCACCTAGAATTAGAGGTTATTTAAGATCTAATATCGACTATGCTTTTAAAGTGTCAAAAAGTAAAAATGGTTCTATATCCTTTAAAGTTTGAATGTCCTCTGAAATATCTGCTGATATTCATGAGTTATTACTTCATTTAATCCATATTAAGAATTTATATAATGAATTGATTAATAGATATTATATTGTTAATCCTTATATAAATAATATTAATAAAAATTATTTATTTAAACCATTAAAAATATATAAAAAAGGAAACCTATATAAACAAAACAAAAGACTTAAATTAAAAAAAGTTTAACAATAAAAAAGAATTATTTAATTAAAGGTTTAACTATAACTTAGGTTTTTAATTAGTTATAATTAATTTTTAATTAAAGATTCTTTTGTCTTTATTCTATCTTTTCTCCTTGGGAATATAACTCAAATGGTAGAGTATTCGCCTTTTAAGCGAAGGGTTATAAGTTCGAATCTTATTATTCTCATTTATTATTAAACTGATTTGTATTAAATAGTTAATAATAAATATCTATTTGTTTTTTATTATTTTTTAATTTATTATTTTTTTATCTTATATTGCTTTCCTATATCTACATAATTATTTAGTATCTTTCCCTTATGGATTGTTGACTAATAGGTAGGTCCCTGGCATTTGGACCCAGTTCGTGAAAGTTCAACTCTTTCCAATCCAATTTATATTATCACCGCTACCTCTGTTAAAGTTTAATACTTTTTCCAATTGAGGTTTCGATAGGTATATAATTGTAATGTTAAATAGATTTATATTTTTTGTTTCCAAAATCTTCTTATAATAATTAAGAAATATTTAAATTAAATATTGTTTTAGTTGAAGAAGCCTTAAATAAGTGATTACAATTATTAACTTTTATACTAGGTAGTTTATTTAAATGGAGTGTTGTTCGAATAAAAAAATTGAAGATTCTATCCTAGGGCTCCAATTAAATAAACTTTATATAGATAATAATAATGTGGTAAATACAGTTTCAGAAGTATCTCGGGCAGATTGATGAAGAAGATGATTATATAGTACTAATGCTAAAGATATTGGGACATTATATCTATATTTTGCTATATTCAGTGGTATGATAGGTACATGTTTATCCTTATTAATTAGAATAGAATTAGGTTCACCTGGTACACAGATATTAGCTAATGACGCACAATTATATAATACTATAATAACAGCTCATGCCTTCTTAATGATATTTTTTATGGTTATGCCTGGAATGGTAGGAGGATTCGGTAATTTCTTTGTGCCCTTATTAATTGGGGCTGTTGATATGGCATTCCCTCGATTAAATAATATTTCATTCTGATTATTACCCCCTTCATTGATTCTATTATTATCTAGTTCATTTGTTGAATCTGGAGCTGGAACAGGATGAACTGTTTATCCTCCATTAGCAGGAGCACAAGCACATAGTGGTGGCTCTGTAGATTTAGCTATATTCTCATTACACCTAGCAGGTATTTCATCTATGTTAGGTGCTATGAATTTTATAACAACAATTATAAATATGAGAATGCCTGGTCAAGTATTACATAAAGTACCATTATTTGGTTGAGCAATATTTGTAACAGCTGTATTATTATTATTGTCATTACCTGTATTAGCTGGTGGAATTACAATGTTATTAACTGATAGAAATTTTAATACTAGTTTTTTCGAACCAGCAGGAGGGGGTGATCCTATTTTATACCAACATCTTTTCTGATTTTTTGGTCAAGTGTGGCCCTTAATAGGTGGAAACCTAATAATGTATTACCCTATAAGCTGAAATATCTCATATATAATGGCAGATACTAAGATTATAAGTGTAATTGTATTACCCTATCTGGTAAAAATTCTGACTATTTGTGATAATCAGCTGGTAACGAAAAATCGTAAATATTTATCGTATTTAGTAGGAACCTCAGAGACTACACGGGTATCATCCGAAAGAATAGAAGATAACTTATTCAATGAATGGCTTAGTGGGCTAATAGATGGAGACGGCTCTTTACTGGTAAATAAAAAAGGTTATACTAGTTGTGAAATCACTATGCCCTTTAGTGACGAACATACTTTAAGAATAATTCAAAATAAATTAGGTGGATCGATTAAATTAAGATCTGGAGTCAAAGCTATTCGATATCGTTTACATAATAAAAAAGGTATGAGAGAATTAGTTAATAGAATTAATGGAAAAATACGACATACTAGTAGGTTAAAGCAATTAAATTTAGTTTGTAGTGTTTTAGATATTGATTTAAAGACGCCAGATTTATTACATAATAGACATGGTTGATTTACTGGGTTTTTCGATGCTGATGGTACTATTACTTTTTCTATAAAAGGAGTAGCTTCAAGTCCACAATTAACTATTAGTGTTTGTAATAAGTTCTTAATTGATGTATCTTATTTTAAAGAAATATTTGGAGGCAATATATATTTTGATAGATCCCAAAATGGGTATTATAAATGATCTATTCAGCATAAAAAAGATATATTTTATTTTTTAAGTTATATTAATAAGTGTCCTAGTCATTCTATCAAACGTAAAAGGTTATTTCTAGTTAATCAATTCTACGAATTGAAAGAAATTAAAGCATATTGTGCTGAAAAAGAAACAGTTAAGTATAAAGCTTGAGAAAAATTTATTGAAAAATGAAATTCTAAGGATGATGATATAGTCCATTAGTTATTTATTTAACTATGCACCCAGAAGTATATATTTTAATTATACCAGGGTTTGGTATTATTAGTCATGTTATTGGTACAATGTCTGATAAATCTGTATTTGGTTACATTGGAATGGTATATGCAATGTTATCTATTGGAGTATTAGGATTTATCGTTTGAAGTCGAATTGTGGTGGCTTCACTAACGTTTATACGTTGGTTTAAAAAGTTAGCTGTAGGCCTGAACAATTTAGTGCTATGAGATCCTTTTTATAGGAAAAATTTTCATAGCTATATTGAATGGGCAGGAAACTTACAATATTCTAATTTATATCTTTGTAAACAAGATAATTTTTATTCAGAATATAATATATTAAAGGATCCTCAGAGACTTTACGCTAACAATTGTTATACTGATTTTTATAAAGTATATAATATTTTTTTTAAAGGTAAGAATAATCCGGATGAAGATTGATTAACGTGACTAGTTGGTTTTATTGAAGGAGACGGTGCTTTATTAGTTCATAAAGAATCTTTATCAATAGTATTAACTCAAAAAGATTCTTTAGTTTTATATCATATTAAGGAAATTTTAGGTTTTGGTTTAGTTAAACAATTTAAAGGTTATTCAAGATTAATAATTAAAAATAATTTTGATATATATTTGATGATTTTATTATTAAATGGAAATATTATGTTAAATAAACGAAAAAAACAATTAAATAGAATGATAGATGTTTTTAATAATAAAAATTTTAAGAAATTAGATTGATTAAATTTAAAATTATCTGATAAAATTACTTTTATACCTTCTAATCCTAAATTATCATTGAAAGATAGTTGATTATCAGGTTTTACTGATGCAGAAGGATGTTTTAATGTACATATAGTGAAAAGAAAGGAAATGAAATCGCATTATAATGTTTCCTTAAGATTTTTATTAGACCAGAAGGATGAAGAAGCTGTTTTAAAGGATATCCGTAATTTAATTGGTTTTGGTAAAGTAAGTTGTAGAAGTTTAAAATCTAGAAAAATTTTTAGATACAGTTTACATTCTCTTAAAAATAGTAAAAAAATTATCGATTATTTTAATAATCATCCTTTAAAAACAACTAAAATATATTCATTTAAAATATGAACAAGAATATATAATATGCTTATTAATAAAGAACATTTAAGTAATGAAGGTTTGATCAAAATTAAAGTTTTACGTACTAATATGAATAAATATACAATAGCTAATAAATCTATCGGATCAAAAATACCATAAATCATAAAGAAATATACATATAAATGTATAAGAATTAAGATAAAGTCCTAGAAGAGTCATGACTCTTCTAGCATCACATGTACACTGTAGGTTTAGATGCCGATACTCTTGTGTCGAAATTAGAAGAAATTCTAATATTTAAAATTAAGTTTTTAGCTGGGAATAGTATTTTAAATTTAAGTCCACCATTTCTAGGGAAATTTTTCTTAATCGTTAATATATCTTTATTGATATTAACACATATGGAAAAATTTGTTTTTTCAAGTAATGAAATAGGAAAAATCTATAAATTTATTTCACAATTATTAATAATTGTGAAATATACTAAATCAGCTGATTGTTTGTTAACCTTACCTTGAAAAAATAAGGTTAATACATATATAAAAATATGTTTTCTATATGTGTTAATATTTAATATTTATTTGTTAAGAAAAAATAATAACATTCTTATGATTAATAATAAAAATTATTCTTTAATTAAAAGTAAAAATGCTGAATTTATTTATAAATATATGCATGTTAATAAACATCAAAGACCTTTAAGTGATGAGATGTTTGGTTATTATTTAGCTGGTTTAATTGAAGGAGATGGATATATTGGTAAACGATCTTTGGAAATATCTTTTCATATCTCTGATGTACAATTAGCTTATTATATAAAAAAAAGAATAGGCTATGGTAATGTTACTAAATATACACATACTCAAAAAGCTATTAGGTATTCTGTATGAAATAGAGAAGGAATAGTAAAAATTCTTAATCTTATTAATGGTAAATTTTTTAGTAAATATAAAAATGAACAAATGCGTAACTACGTAATTAAGCAGGGAATATTTATTACTGTTTTACCTTCGTTATATGAACTATACCCTAATGATATAAATAAATGAAAAATATGGATATTAAATAATTATTGATTATGTGGATTTACTGATGCAGATGGTTCTTTTACAATTCACATGAATAAAAGTAAAACACATAAGTTGGGATATAATTTAACATTAGAATATAAAATAGTTCAAAAAAATGAAGATATAATATTAGGTATAAAAGAAACATTTGGTGGACATTCTTATTATGATACAACTAGTTCAGTTTATCGTTATAGATTTGCCAGTTTAAAAAAACAACATGTACTAATAGATTATTTTGATAAATATCACTTAAATTCATATAAATATATTAGATATTTAAAATGAAGAAAATGTTATCTACTTTATTTAGAGAAGCAACATTTAACTGTCATCGGTATTAAAAAAATATTAAATATAATAAACAGTCTCAGAGACTAGTAACTTAATATCCATTGTCTATTTTTGCCATTACAGGGAAAATTTTAGTGGATAATGATATAGTCCAATATATTATTAGACAAGAGCTTATTTTACAGCAGCTACAATGATAATTGCTGTGCCAACAGGTATAAAAATTTTTTCATGATTAGCAACAAGTTACGGAGGAACTTTTGCTTTTAATACACCTATGATATATGCTCTAGGTTTTGTGTTCTTATTCACAGTTGGAGGATTAACAGGTGTTGTACTAGCTAATGCTAGTTTAGATATTGCATTCCATGATACATATTATGTCGTGGCTCATTTTCATTATGTATTATCTATGGGGGCTGTATTTGCTTTATTCGCAGCTTGATACTTCTGATCACCTAAAGCAGAAGGTTTAACTTATAATGATAGAAAAGGTAGATTACACTTCTGAGGTTTATTTATCGGGGTTAATTTAACTTTCTTACCTATGCATTTCTTAGGTCTACAAGGTATGCCTAGAAGAATAGCAGATTATCCTGATGCTTTTGCCGGGTGAAATTTAATATCTAGTGCTGGTTCAATTTTATCTGTAGTAATGACTGCTTATTTCATATCATTAATTTGTGATAAGTTTGAAGAAGGTAAAGAAGTACCTAGAGATGGTTGAGCTAAAGATGAATATCTTGAAGATATTTTAGCTTGAACAGATAATGCTAAATTAAGTAAAAATATAGAATGAAGTGTTGATTCTCCTCCTCATTTTCATACTTTTAATAAATTACCTATTCAATCCTAAATTATTTAGGTCAATACTTTTTATAAATATTAAATGCTATTTAAAAAATAATAGCATTACCATTTTAGGTAAAAGTATCATAATATTTAATTTTTATTATATGAATATGAAATCTAATTATACATATAACCTGGAGTTTAATTATTCTAATTACAATAATTAAAATCATACAAGTAATTAGAGAATAAGGGTTTAAAGAACAATCTTTTTTTTTCTATGATTTAATTAGATAAAATTTCAGTTTAAATAAATTGTTTATCTTAAACCATAGAGATTAATTTAAATGGAAAAAATGCATATGTAAAGTCAATATCAATTTTTATATTTATATATACATAAAGGTTCGACTCCTTTATCTCTGAGATGCTAATAATATCAATACTTATTTTATTATTAGCGGTAACTTCAAGCATCGAACCTAATTATAACTATTTAGCTGATTATGTGAAGTTAAACAGAATCGTTTTCATGATCTTTATTCTAACTGGATACCTTGCGTATAATATGTTAAACATTGATGCGTTAAGTGAAGGTATTGGAATATATGGGGGCGTTTTCAAAATTACAGTCTTGTCACAGGTTTTTGACATAATTTTATTTATTACAGGAGCAATAGTTACTATTCTAACTTGTTCTATTCCATATAATTTTAAGATTTATAATGATGCTAAATTAATGAAATATTTCATGAGTAGTGATAGTGATAAAGATTTATCAGGTACTGCTACTAATTTTAAATTTTGCTTCAGAAATTATTACTATGAAAAATTAGTAAATTTTTATCCTTATAATGATAAAAATAATGAATCTAGTATATATAGTAAATTTATTAATTTAATTAAAAAGCTAACAAGTAGATTACCTGATTATCAATTAAATTCTCCTTTTTTAGTTGAAAAAAAATTAGTTTATCCTAAATTAGAAGTTAAGGAATTTAGTTTTCTTTTATTGTATACAGTTTTAGGAGGCTCTTTATTAATTTCATCTCAAAATTTAATATCTTTATATTTATCATTAGAATTACAAAGTTTTACTCTATATATTTTATCTACTTCTCAAATAAGATCTTTTAAAGGTACTAGTGGAGGATTGAAATATTTTTTACTAGGTGGATTATCTTCTGGTTTTATTTTATTAGGTTGTAGTTTATTATATGCATATACTGGTACATTAAATTTGGAACATATATTTATGATTTATTCTGATAGTAGTATTAACTATATACTTGATCCTTGTTTATTAGTATTATTTGCTGGTTTATTATTTAAAGTTTCAGCTGCACCTTTTCATAATTGAGCTCCTGATGTTTATTCCGATGTTCCTACATATAGCACCACTTGATTAATCATTATTGCTAAATTATCTATATTAATTTTAATGTTGGTTCTTGTTCATAATATACATACAGGTTTAAATTTAAATAATTTAAGTTTATTAGATCAATGTTATTCATTCAAAAATAATATTACAAGTACTAATATTGCAGATTCTAATTTTAATTTGGATCCTCAATTAATAAAAGATGTTAGTTCTTTATATATTAGTAATGATTTACCTTTTTCTATTTGAAATGTCTCATATTCAAGTTTAGGTTTATGAACTAATGTTTTAACTATTTCTGCATTATTCTCATTAATAATTGGTACTGTTGTTGGTTTAAGTCAATCTAGAATAAAAAGACTTTTTGCATATAGTACAATTACACATGTAGGATTTTTATTATTAGCATTATCTTTAAATTCAATATCTAGTATTGATGCGTTTATTTTTTATCTAATACAATATACTATTACTAATCTTAATTTATTCTTTATATTAGTAGCTTGAGGTTATCTTTACAGTAGATATTATTTAGATAAGGAATTTGTGCCTATTAGATATTTAAAGATGAATCCTTATTCTTGAAAAGATATATATATTGAACCTACTTTATATGATTATGGTGAATTTATTAAAGAAAAAATTGAAGAAGATAGTTGAAGGTCTGGTCACTATTATGATAATAAAAATCTTAAAATTAATACAATAAGTAATCATTTAGTAATTAATCAGGATTATGATCATTATGATTTTAATTCTGAAGATACTGAGTGATTATATACTCCTGTTCCATTCTTAACTAATTTTAAAGGTATGCATTCTACGGATCCATTCTTAGCTTTCTGTTTAGCTGTTACTATTTTCTCTTTAGCTGGAATTCCTCCAATGATCGGTTTTTTTGCTAAACAGCAAGTTCTGTTAGCTACTATGCAATTAGATTATTTCTTTATTACTATTATAGCTATATTTACTAGTGTAATAGGTGCAGCTTATTATTTAAGAATTATTAAATTTATTTATTTCTATGATGATGTATTTGTGCCATATTATGTTAGTAATAGTTTTAGTAAAGAAAATTCTTTAGTTAATCAAATTAAGGAAAGAGAAAAAGTTTTCTTTGATTATTCATTAAATAAAGAAGAATCTATTCCAATGTTGCCTAGTAATAGTTTAAGTTTAGTTATTGCTATTTTAACTAATATTTCTTTATTTTATATTTTAAAACCTTATGTTTTAATTAATATTATATATATGATAACCATTCCCTTATTTCAAGCTTAATTTATTTATTAAGTTATAATTATATAGTTTGTTCATTTTTCTTATTGCTGTTCAGCAGTAATGTTGTACATCCTTACTGTATATTAACATAAGGAGGAAGATCTTCATGTTTATGGGCATGATTCTTTGATTTTTTCTTGCCTAAATTAAGTAAGAAAAAACTGAATAGGAAATAAAAATTTTAACTAAAAATAAAAATGTGTTTTTAGTTAAATATATTAGTTACTAATTTTTTCCCTACAGAGTAGAGGAAAACAGAAAAATAAAATCTAAATAATATGACTTTATTTTACTTAGTTGAGTATTCTTTATTTGAATATCAATTTTATTAATTTAGTAACTATATTGGGGTTGGGACGAGATAATAAGATATAGATCTATAAATTAAATAATAAATATGAAAAAAGACATTAAGTCTAAGTTCTTATTTTTAAGACAAAATAACAAATGTAACAAAGTATTAATCAACACTCAGGCAAGCTGTAATTACAGTATTGACCATAATATGTATTCTAAAATTAATAGTAAAGATTCTAGTGCTGATATAGCTATAGATTCATATAGAAATTCCTTTTTTATTCTAACTGATCCTGAAGACGACTGTCCATGCGGAGCTTCGTGTTCTTGTTGTGGTCATAGAAACCCCAAAAATTTACCCGAAGGTAAAGGAAAAGAGTATCATTTAAAGACTAAAATTAGAAAAGCTGATGTGCCATTGGCTTGAGGTTTATATTTCCAAGATGGCGCAAGTCCTTCTTTTGAGGGTATTGTTGATTTACATGATAGAATTATGTTTTACTTAGTTGTTATATTGTTTGGTGTATCTTGAGTAATGCTCTCAATCATGTGAAATTTTAATAAATCTCAAAATAAATTAGTATACAGATATTTAAATCATGGTACATTAATTGAATTAATATGAACTGTGGGTCCAGCTCTTGTATTAGTTGCAATTGCGTTTCCTAGCTTTAAATTACTTTATTTAATGGATGAAGTAATTGACCCTGCTATGACAGTAAAAGTAACAGGTCACCAATGATATTGAGAGTACGAATATGCTGATTTTTTAAACGATGAAAATGAAGCTATTAATTTCGATTCCTATATGAAAGATGAAACTAGTTTGGAAAAAGGTGAGTTGAGACTATTAGAAGTAGATAATCCTGTTGTTTTACCTGTTGATACTCATATTCGATTTATAATCACAGGGGCTGATGTTTTACATTCTTGAGCTGTTCCTTCATTAGGTATAAAAGTTGATGCTTGCCCTGGACGATTAAATCAAGCTTCTGTAATTATAGAAAGAACAGGTCACTTTTATGGTCAATGTTCTGAAATATGTGGTGTACTTCATTCAAGTATGCCTATTAAAGTAGAAGCTGTTGAAGTTGAAAAATTCTTCTCTTGACTATTAGAACAATAATTTATTTTCTCTTTTATTTAATTTCTTTATTATAACTTTCTTTTTTAGATAGTTTTGTCCTATAATATTTGAAATTTTTATTGTTTTTTTATTGCCTTTTTTTTCTCCTCTTTGTTATTGTTTAAATAAAACGTAAGTATTCGATTTATATTATTTTTTTGTTATTATAATTTAACAATTAATACTTAAGATATGAGTTTGAATCTCATTAACAAATTATTACTATTTATATTTAAATTATACTATATAGTAAATAATATTTGAAAAAAAAAATTATTACTTTTCGTTCTATTAATTATAAATATTTTGTTATTTTATTAATAATAGAAATCATAAATCATAAAATTTAATTATGCTTTCATGTATAATTATATATTTTTAAGAGAATAAAAAATAATTTTTTTATTAAATATATAAATATTAATGTTATTATTATAATTTTTATATATTATTATCGTATTAATAGTAATACAATTATGACTAATTAATAAGAAATAAAAAGATAAAGATGGTTTATAGTAATTATTATAAATTTAATTAATTAGGAAATGATAATATATCTATTAGATTTATAAATATATCTTGTCATCTATGAATATTATATTAAATTTAGTTTAATTTTTGTTGTTATTGCTTAATGGTAAAGCAGAGCACTGTTAATGCTTGTATATAGGTTCGATTCCTATTAACAACTGATTATTGCAAAGAATTCTTTGCAATAATTACTTATCTTTATAGTATTTCTAAATAAGTATTATATATTATATTGTATTTATTTGACAAGATATATTTATAAATATAAAAAAAAAGAAGTATTTGATGATGGTTCCGAGTGAACGCTATTTAGAGGCTTTAATACATGCGAATCGTACGACTGAGTAAGTAATTATAAATAATGAGGCTTAATAAAAAAGTATATATAGAGATCAATAGGTGAAAACAAATATAATTTTTTTATATTTATTTATTGATTGGATAAATAGGTTTGTATTCTTAATATATATTAAGAATATGCTTATATATATTCTTACTGTAAAAAGTAAATATTAGGGTTA
>Ga0209060_10000662_pt1 | contig 53500 bp, 49 predicted proteins | sample Coa_R1_8_FD_187155 | JGI IMG/M metagenome (GOLD analysis project Ga0209060, IMG submission 187155) | Surface soil microbial communities from Centralia Pennsylvania, which are recovering from an underground coalmine fire - Coalmine... | ecosystem: Environmental > Terrestrial > Soil >...
ATCGGCAAGATCGTACTGGCAAAGAGCGCGAGCGGCGTCCCGATCCGCATCTCAGATGTTGGGGATGTGACGCTCGGCCCAGACATCCGCCGTGGGGTCGCGGACTGGAACGGCACAGGTGAAACCGTTGCAGGAATCGTCATCATGCGCCAGGGAGAGAACGCCCTGCAAGTGATCGAACGCGTCAAACAGAAACTCAAAGACATTGAAGGCGGACTTCCTCCGGGGGTGAAGATCGTCAGCGCATACGACCGCTCCGAGCTAATCCTGCGCTCCATCGACAATCTGAAGCAAACGCTCATCGAAGAGTTGATCATCGTGGCGATCGTCATTATGATCTTCCTCTGGCACTTCCCCAGTGCCATCATCCCGATCATCACGATTCCCGTGGCGGTGATCATCTCCTTCATCCCCATGAAGATGATGGGCCTGACCTCGAACATCATGTCCCTCGGAGGGATCGCGATCGCTGTCGGGGCGATGGTGGACGCGGCCATCGTGGTGGTGGAGCAGACGCATAAGAAGCTCGAAGAATGGGAACGGACCGGCCGCAAACAGGATTATCACCGGGTGGTGATCGACGCGGTCAAGGAGGTCGGCGGCCCGAGTTTCTTTGCGCTGCTGGTCATCGCAGTCGCATTCCTGCCGGTGCTGACTTTGGAAGCTCAAGAAGGCAGGCTCTTCAAGCCCCTGGCGTATACGAAGACGTTTTCCATGGTCATTGCGGCTCTGTTGGCGATCACGCTGGATCCGGCCATGAGGCTGCTGTTTACCCACATGAAGAACTACGAGTTCCGGCCGCGGTGGCTGGCTCGCGTGACGAATGCCGTCCTGGTGGGCACTATCCATTCGGAAGAGACGCATCCGATCAGTAAAATCCTGATCAAGTTGTACGCGCCGATATGCGAACTGGCCTTGCGGTGGAAATGGTTCGTAATCGCCGGGGCCGTAGCACTGGTCGTGGTAACCGTTCCGGTCTTCGAAAGGCTGGGCTCTGAATTCATGCCGCCCCTCGACGAGGGCTCGCTACTCTACATGCCGTCGACACTCCCCGGCATTTCGGTCACCAAGGCCCAGGAGTTAATGCAGGTGCAGGACCGCATCATCAAGCGGTTCCCCGAAGTATCCACCGTTCTGGGAAAGGCCGGGCGCGCGGAAACGTCCACCGATCCGGCTCCGTTCTCGATGATGGAGACGGTCATCGTTCTCAAACGGGAAACCGAGTGGCGCAAGGTGGACACCTGGTATTCGTCTTGGGCACCGAGGTGGGCGAAGGGCATATTCCGGAGGTTCACGCCAGACCACATCTCCACGGATCAATTGGTAGAAGAGATGAACCAGGCGCTAAAGATTCCCGGCACCTCCAACGCATGGACGATGCCCATCAAGGCGCGCGTGGACATGCTCACCACAGGCATCCGCACACCTGTGGGAATCAAAATCTACGGAGCGGACATCAAGAAGATCGAGGATCTGGGCACTCAGATTGAGGCGCTGTTGCCAAAGGTACAGGGTACTCGAAGCGTATTCTCAGAACGTACCAGTGGCGGTTACTTCCTCGATTTCAAGTGGAATCGCGACGAGTTGGCGCGTTACGGCTTAAGCATTGACAACGCTCAGGACGTAGTGATGAGCGCCATCGGCGGCGAGAACGTCACCACCACAATTGAGGGCCGCGAGCGCTATGGGGTCAACGTACGCTACATGCGAGACTATCGCAGCGACCCCACCAGCTTGGGGCGGGTCCTGGTGCCTACCATGGACGGCCAGACCCAGGTGCCACTCGCACAACTGGCCGAGATCCAGGTTGTGAGCGGCCCGGCGATGTTGCGAGATGAAAACGGAATGTTGAACGGCTACGTTTACGTCGATGTTGCCGGCCGCGATATCGGCAGCTATGTAGAGGAAGCGAAGAAGGTGGTGCGCGACAAGGTCAAGCTTCCGTCCGGGTATTCATTTGCCTGGAGCGGGCAGTATGAGGCCATGCAGCGCGTTCGGGAGAAGCTGGTCGTGGTGCTGCCTCTTACGATGGGTCTGATCATCATGTTGCTGTACATAAACACGAAGTCCATGACCAAGACCATGATCATCATCCTGGCCGTACCGTTCTCAGCCGTGGGAGCCGTCTGGTTCCTGCACTTCCTCGGCTACAACATGAGCATCGGTGTGTGGGTTGGATTGATCGCGCTGCTAGGCGTCGATGCCGAACCCGGCGTCTTCATGATGCTGTATCTGGATCTTGCTCACGACCAGGCGAAGGCGGAAGGCAAGCTCAGAAGTCTTGGGGATCTCCAGGCGGCGATCATGCATGGCGCGGTAAAGCGAATCCGGCCGAAGTTTATGACGGTGGCGACGATGTTCTTGGGCTTGGTGCCGATCATGTGGTCGGTGGGAACGGGGGCGGATGTGATGAAGCGCATCGCCGCCCCAATGATCGGCGGAATCTTCACGTCGTTCCTCCTGGAACTAGTGGTCTACCCGGCAATCTATGAGGTGTGGAAATGGAATTTCGAACTGAAAAGAGAATTGGCGCACTCGTAATCGGTATTGCGCTGATGTCCGGTGCGACCTTCGCGCAGCAGCTCCAATATCAAGTCTGGCGCGGCAAATCGCGCGTCCTGAACCTACCGCCGCGCATAAAGAAGGTCGGCAACATGGGCACGCTGAGCGTCTCGGATTCTGGTATCGCGTTCGAAGAGACCGGAAAGCACGGAAAGAAGCCCAAGCATCCGCAGGTCTGGCGTTGGGATTATCAGGATATCCAGCAGCTGAAGATCTCGCCCAAGTCGCTTACCGTCCTTACCTACAAGGACAACGCCTGGAAATTCGGCGCGGACCGCCAATACGACTTCGACTTGGTCTCCGAGGGGACCTTTACGGATGCGTACGAGCTCTTAAAGAACCGCCTCGATCAGCGGCTCGTGGCGGAAATGCCTGACAAGGTTCTCCAGCCTGTTTGCGAGATTCCGGTAAAGCATCTGCTTCGGTTTGGCGGTGACGAAGGTGTGCTCCAGGTGGGGAACGACTCAATCGTCTACAAGTCTCAGAAGCCGGGGGAGTCCCGTACCTGGCGCTTCGAGGATATCGAGAACATCAGTAGCTCGGGTCCGTTCCAATTGACGGTCACTACGTTCGAGCGCGCCAAGACGCATTACGGCGACCTCAAGGGCTTCAACTTTGAGTTGAAGCAGCGGCTGGACGGCGACCGGTATAACGATCTCTGGCTGCGGCTGAACCAGTCCAAAGGGCTGAAGATCCTCACTTCGTACCGCACCGGCGGCACGGACCCGGAGAAGTAACGAAGGGAGGGCGAGGCGCTGCCTCATTTGCGGCAGGACCTGTCGGTTGCTGGATGCAGTCCGCCAGCAAGGGCGTCCCGCCAGGTCGCCCACCGAATGCAAGTTGTTGGATTTGAGCGGCTTCCGAATCGGCAGGGGCGATGCACAACGGAGGGTGACCCGCTCGTCGGCGCGAGTCTGAGATCAGGCACCAAAACATCAAGGAAGAACAGAACATGAAAAAGACGATTTCCCTTCTATTCGCTGCAGCTTTATTAGCGGCAGCGACGGGCCAGCAAACCTTTACCGGTGTGATTACCGACTCGATGTGCGGACAGGACCACGCAATGATGAAGGTTACGCCCAATTCGAAGTGCGTTCAGGAGTGCGTGAGACACGGCAGCAAGTACGCGCTGTTCAACGGCAAGACGGCCTACGTGCTCAGCGATCAGAAGGCGCCGGAACAGTTCGCCGGCCAAAAGGTCAAAATCACGGGCACGCTTTACGAGAAGACCAAGATCCTCAAGGTGGACTCGATAACGAGTGATGGCGAGGCATCTTCAGTGGATTCTGCCCAAGCGGGACATCAGCACTGAGCGGGTGGATCGACTCAAACTGGACCCCGCGGCTTTCCTCGCTGGAACGGGCATAGCGGGTCAGCTCGGGCAGCCGTAGAATTGAAGAGGAGACGGTGCATGACAGCCAAACGCTGGTTGGCCATATTCGCGGTGGTCCTCGTTGCCGCCGGCCTCGGATATGCCGGGCTTCGGGTCTACCGCGCCTCGCAGCCTGAGCAATGTTACGCCTGCCTGCGAGCGATTCACGCACATTCACGCACGGTCGCGATCGTGAATGGGAAGCCGAGGACGTTCTGCTGTCCGGCATGTGCCCTCTCCGAACACGAGCAGGAAGGCAAGCCCATCCGCGTTACAGAGCTGACCTCATACCTCACCGGTGAGAAGCTCACGCCCGACGAGGCTTTCATCGTGAAGGGAAGCGATGTGAACATGTGTGCGCACGCGCGCGAACTGGTGGACGAGGAGAAGCGGCCGGCGGATCTCCACTACGACCGATGTTCACCCAGCATGCTCGCGTTTAAGCAAAAAAGCGCAGCGATGGAGTTCGCGCGCCAGCACGGTGGACAGGTCTCACCGTTTAGTGAGATCGCGTCCGCCTACGCTCATTAAAGCAGTCAATCCCCTTCGGCCTCGCCTGCGTCATCGGTCTCCTTCCGGAGCCCGAATTTCTCCATCCGATAGATCAAGGTCTTGCGGCTTATATCCAAGTACTGGGCTGCGTGCGTCTGGTTCCCATTACACTTTTCCAAAGCCCGGACGATCAATTCCTTCTCCACTGCTTCGAGACTGATCCCGTGGGGCGGCAGGTCGAGGTGCAAAGCCTCAACCGCCTGACGCTCGCGCCGAAGGAAATCGGGGAGATCGTTCAATGTGATCTCCTCCCCACGAGCCAGCACAACGATACGCTCGATAATATTTTCCAGTTCTCGCACGTTGCCTGGCCACGTATATCCGCTGAAGTATTGAAGCAGACGTGGTGGTAACACCAAGTCGGGCCGCCCCTGCTCGTGTTTCGCCTTCACGAAGAAATGTTGCACCAGCTCAGGGACATCATCCGCACGGTCGCGCAAGGGCGGCAATTCCAACGGGATTACGGCCAGCCGGTAGTAGAGATCCTCGCGGAATACACCATCCTCGATCATGGCCTGCAGATTCCGGTGGGTAGCGGCTATGATCCGTACATCGATTTTCGTCACGCCGACGACACCGAGCTTCTCGACTTCACCCTGCTGGATCAACCGCAACAATTTTACTTGGAGCTCCAGCGGGAGCTCGCCGATTTCATCGAGGAACAGTGTGCCCCCATCCGCTAGCTCCACCTTCCCACGCTTATTCGCCAGCGCACCGGTGAACGAACCCTTGACATGCCCGAATAGCTCCGATTCGAGGAGGTCCTTGGGAATTGCGCCGCAGTTGATAGTGACGAAGGGCCGATCTTTTCGTCGGCTGTTGAAGTGAATGGCCTTGGCCAATAGCTCTTTGCCGGTACCCGTTTCGCCGCGGATCAGCACTGTAGAGGTCGCCTGAGCTGCGCGGGAAGCCATATCCAAGACGTAGAGCAGAGACTTCGAGCGCCCGAGAATGTTTTCAAAACCGTATTTTTGATCGAGGCTGCTGCGGAGCAGTCGCACCTCTTCCTGCAGGCCGAGATGCTCCAGTCCGCGATTGACGATCAGGCGCAGCTCGTCGATGTTCACGGGTTTCGTGATGTAGTCGTAAGCGCCGGCCTTCATGGCCTCGACCGCATTTTCGACGGTTCCGAAGGCAGTGACCATGATGACGATGATTTCGGGGAAGTCTGTGCGTATCTTCCGCAGCAGCTCCAACCCGGACATGCCCGGCATCTTGAGATCGGTGATCACGAGGTCGGGAGGAGCCTGCCGCATGCTCTGTAGGGCATCGCTTGCCTCGGCCGCGGCGCTTACGTCATAACCGCTCTGCTGAAGCTGTGCTTGTGTCACCCAACGAAGGCTCTCATCGTCGTCGACTACCAGAATCCGCTTCCTGGTCAATTCTTTCTCCTCTGGTGTTGCGGGATCACTATCGAAAATGTCATGCCACGATCCGGATTGCGCTCGACGTTTACGGTGCCTCCGTGTTGGGTCACAATCTGGTGTACGACCGACAGCCCAAGGCCCGTGCCGCCTTCTTTTGTGGTGAAGAATGGGTCGAAAAGTTTGTCGAGGTTCTCGTCACCTATTGCAACGCCCTGATCGCGCACGGAGATGATCACCGACGAGTCCGAGGAGCGAGCGGCCAGGACCACTTCGCCTGGCCCGTTCATCGCCTGCACCGCGTTGATCGCGAGATTGAGGATGACCTGTTTCATTTGCTCCGGGTCGCATTCGAACGGGGGCACCGACAGCGGGACATCCTTTCGAAAAGTGATTCCCTTCTGCTGTGCGGAGTGGCCGGCCAAGTTGGTAATGGCATCGATAAGCCGGCTCGGTTCTACAGGGTGGAAGTCAGGCTTTCGTGGGCGCGCGAAGTCCAAGAGATTCGTCAGCAACCGGTTGAGTCGTTGGATCTCCTTATGGATGATGGCGAGGGAACCCTTTCGCATTTCATCCGGGGTCTGAGGCGACTCGATCAGGTTTGCCGCTCCGTCGATACTCGCGAGGGGATTCCGGATTTCGTGGGCGAGGCTAGCCGCCAGTTCGCCTATCGCCGACAGTCTGTCAGCCCTCTTGATCTGCTCGAAGCTGTCCTGCAGCTCTCGGTTCACGTTCGCGAGTTCTTTAGAAGTGCGCTCCAGCTCTGTTCTCTGCTTTTTCCCGAGGTCAGCCAAAACTCCAGTGACGCTACCGACCATGAAAAATACGATGATCTCCGCGTACTGGTTCATCGCGTACTCTGGCATATGGTGCCAAGCCATAACGATGTGGGGAACGTAGCAAAAAGCAGATGCTGCGGACGCGAGCAGGCCACCACGCCAGCCGAAATAAATCGCGGCATAGATGATCGGCAGGTAATACAGCCTCTGAAATAGTTCGTGCCAGAGAATGAGCGACGGTGATTGTAGTGGACCCCGTTTTTTGGACAGAAAAACGTCCCTTTCTTAGATGGTGGGCGGCATTGAGAATAAAGGAGAGTCAATGCCCAAAACCCGCAAGAGTCACCCGCCCAGCCTGAAGGCCAAGGTGGCCGTTGAGGCCATCAAGGCGCACAAGACGGCAGCACAGATCGCGCAGATGTTCGGCGTTCACCCAACCCAGGTCGGGGGCTGGAAGAAACAAGCGCTGGCCGGGTTGCCCGACATCTTCGGGAATGGCCGCGAGCAGGTGCGCCAGCAGTCCGACGCCGAAAAGGACGAGCTCTACAAGCAGATCGGCCAACTGAAAGTGGAGTTGGACTTTCTCAAAAAAAGAGCTGGCCTCATCGACTGACGACAAACGGCAATGGATCGATCCCACGCACCCACGCCTGAGCATCCAACAGCAGTGCGAACTGCTGGGAGTGCCACGCTCGACCTACTACTACCAGCCGCGGCCGGAGAGTGCCGAGAACCTGCGTCTGCTCCGCCAACTCGACCGACTCTACCTAAAGCGTCCGTTTTTCGGAAGCCGCAAAATGGCCGTCGAGTTGGAGGTGAACCGCAAGCGCATCCAACGGCTGATGCGCATCCTGGGCATCGAAGCCCACTATCCCAAACCGAACTTGAGCCGTCCTGCGCCGGGTCACCAGATCTACCCGTACCTGCTGCGCGGCGTGGAAATCCTCCGGCCCAACCACGTCTGGAGCACCGATATTACTTACATTCCGATGCGTGGCGGCTTTCTCTATCTGGTTGCGGTGATGGACTGGTTCAGCCGGTTCGTGCTCAGTTGGGAACTTTCCAATACGATGGAAACCGGTTTCTGCCTCGCAGCGTTGGAGACCGCGTTTGGTTTCGGCCAGCCCGAAATCTGGAACTCCGATCAGGGCTCGCAGTTCACCGCAGCCGACTTCCTGGCTCCGCTCCAGCAGCGCGGCATCGCCATCAGCATGGATGGACGAGGGCGTGCGCTGGACAACGTCTTCATCGAACGACTGTGGCGCTCGCTGAAATACGAACTGATTTATCCCGGCGACTTCATCAACGGCCAGGATCTGTTCACGGCACTGGAGAATTACTTCCACTTCTACAACCATCAGCGTCCGCATCAGGCGCTTGGTTATCGTACGCCGGCCGACCTGTTCCCGCACAGACTCAAAAGGAAAGGATCATCACCCTGATGGGGGACGCTGTCCCCCAAACCCCCTGGGATTTACCGCCGTTTTCTTCCGGAGTGGATGTTTTTTGCTTTGCCTGTGGCGGCACCCGCCGTACACTGGAATGGCTTGATAGGAGGATAGGGCAACGCAGGGATGCGACCCGAGCGCCGATTCAAGCCCGGAGTGGATGGCGGCCTTCGGGCCGCCTCCTCGTCAGCCCGCTCCACCATCTAAGGACGGCCAGAATTTTGTCCAAACGATGGGGTCCACCTCAGATGTCAGGTAGTGCAACCCGCTTGCGATAGCGATGCCGACTGCCACAACCATAACTCGCGCAAGTGCTTGCTTTTCTTTCACTTGTCAGCTCGGATTGATCCTTTCTGGATCATACCGCGAATACCTGCCGAAGCGGTGCGAAGGCGCGTGAACTCTTCGATTTCTCCCGCTGACGACATGGCCCAAAAGCTCGTTCACACGAAAAGAAACCGGCAGAGATGCCCCTGCCGGCAATGGAATCGATTCGTGATTCGTAGCTAAGAAGCGATCACTTTGTTTCGTTGGCCAACGCTCTATGGCCAGCGGCGACCATGCGAGCTTCTTGTGCAGCCTCTTTGAGCTTTGCGGCCATCTTCGGGCAGTGATCCTGCATTTCGCGCGAGTAGAAGCCTTGGTTCTTGCCGATCGATGGTTGAACGTGCGACGCATAGTAGGTCGCTTCCTCTTCGTGCTTCTTGGATTCCGCTTCGTATCTCGCTGCCTCGGCATCGAAATATTGCGCGATCCGCTCATGGTCCGCCGGCGTCTTGGCGTTTTCGATCAGAGTCCTGACTTCCTTCTTGCTCATCGTCTTATCCTTTGCGCCCGCCGGTACTACTAGGCCGGGCACGACCGCAAGCGCAATCGTCAGCGCGGCGAGCCGTAGGGTCCATGTACTCATCAGATGTTTCTTCACGGTCTTATCTCCTTTTGCTTTTGAATTTCTGGCGCGGCGGTCACGACGTGGTTTCCGGCCCAGTTTAGGATGTTGGTTCTTCAGATGACGCTCTATCCCTCGTTTAGAGGCTGGCGATGAGCGCCATCTGCTCGTGCGATGCAGCGAGCGCACGATTGGACTTGGCCTCGGCTCGCATCCCCTTCGCAAAGAACTCGTACCGCCCTGGCGTCGTGGGCGACATAAGGTTCTTAATCAGCGGACCATTCCTGTAATAAGCCGCCGCCTCTTCATATCCAGCAGCCTGAGCTTCCAGCCTTTCGGCCTTCGCGGTATAAAACGCAGCGAGCCTCGAGTGATCCGAGCGCGTCTCGGCGGTCGCAGCGAGCCGTTTTGCTCCCCTGTCTGTAAGCCCGCTTTCCACCTGAGTTTGAACCGCCGGTGCGCGATACGTCGGGGAGACGAGATTCTTGGGGCCAAGCTGTGAAAACGCGGGTTGAGCCGCTGAGGCGAAACCGAACAGCGCGATCGTCGCAGCTGTGGTCCATCGCGATGCCTTGGAAGTAGTCATTTGTTTTCTCCTTCGCTTTAGAGATAGGCACCGAAGGCTCCAAACTGGTAACCCGCTCTATTCCAATCACATAGGCTCAATGGACCCCCTCCAGAAGGTGTTCAGGCGGACTCTTAGCGTCCAACGCAGATCGTCAATTGCCGCAAATAAGGCAGGCTTACTTCGCCGCCGATTTCAAGGACGTTCCGCGCTACCGAAGCTTCGAAACCGCAGGCCATCGAAGCCGTCGCCATCTATTAGTTGGCGCAGTTGAGGCAACGCCTTTAATGCTGGCCCGGAGGCAATCCCCGCTAACGCTGTTTTGAATCTCTTCGGTTCGGCACCGCAAATATCGCGACCGTCCGAACTTCAAATTATTCGGCGTGACGCCGTTTGTAGACGTTGAATTGGCCTTCACATCCGTGCGCCACCTTTCGCCTGGTTCCGAGTTGGCGCTGTAGGTATATAGAGGCGGCAATTGCCCTGGCGCGATGGAGCTGTGGGTGCCGCGTAACGACGCGAGTCGGACTTGAACTTTTTAAATCCACGGCACTTCAAAAAATCGTAACACCTATTTGAGATTCGTGTTACCAGCGTGCTAGGTTTAAGTCCATCGGCTGGTGCCACGAATGTGACAATCGCTGCTACAAGGGATCTTTGGATGAGCTTCCAACCTTTAGGTTTGCTTGGCGCGCTTCTTGCCGTCTGTTCGTGCAGCACCCCCACGATGGCGGCGGACGCATCCATCAGCGGACAGGTCACCGATCCCCAAGGCGCCTCTGTACCGATGCCCAAGTCCGGCTGTTTCGGCGTGCTGACAATTCTCGCAGGGAAACAAAGACCGATCGGGGCGGCCGATACTCGTTTTCGTCCCTTGACGGCGGTGAGTACCAGTTGACGGCCGAAGCTGTTGGGTTCCCCCGGATATCGAAAACCGTCGTGCTGGCACCGGCTCAGAACGCGACGGCCGATTTTCTGTTTGCCCAACTCGCAACCCAGAGCGAATCCGTTACGGTTACCGCTGACATTGCGGACGCCAGCGTGTTCCTGCCAGATCCGGGCACACGCGTCCTGGTTCGCCAAGAGACGCTCGATGCAAATCCTGGACGGCCGGGAATGCCGATTTCCATTCCGGGGATGCCCGTAGAGTCCCCGGCCGGGGGCATCAAACCACCGCAGTACTTTGTTCCCGGCGTGGCGGGCGATCATGGCGAGCCAATCGCACAGTTCTTTCAAATCGGGAGCTTCCTGTTCCCTAACAATCTGCCCGCAAATGCGCATGGTAATGGATACGCCGACCCCAACACGCTAATCCCGATCGCCATCGAAAGCGTGGCAACCGATGGTGGCGCCTTCAATGTTCGAGAAGGTAACAACTCTGTTAATTCGGCGATGATCTTTGGCCTTCGGGACCGCCTGGACCCGCTCATTCGATTGACAGCCGATTATCGCGATGCCGACCTCGTGGGCCGGATGGAGGCCCAGGAATCCTGCGATCAAAGAATGGATTGGACTTGAATTCTCATTCGGCAATGGCTTCGTTAAACGCCTGGAACATCGCAAGCAGTACAAGGTGAATGCCTCGCGCGTGTTTACGCTCGGCAATCACGACCTGACGGTCTATGGCATCGGATACCACGGTTTTTCATTCCTGCCCGGTTTGATCCCGATCGATACCGCTGTTCCGAACGACACCTACGATGCGAGGCAGCGCGAGGAAGCGAGTTCCGGCATTGCTGTCGTGAATGATGTCTGGCACCTCTCGCCTCAATTGCAAATGCAGTTTTCAGGATTCTTCCGAAATTACTATCTCGACGTCAGGCCAAATTTCGGGGACGGCTGGATACGCCAGACCGAAACCCGAACCGCAAACGGGGAGAGTGCGCTCTACTCCAATCGAATCGCGCCTTCCTTTTCGATTTTAGTAGGGTTCGATCACCGGCGCGATTCGCCGCACGACCTGTTTCTTTATAAATTTGATGAACAGCTTCAGGTCTTTCAGCCGGCTACAGGAAACAACCTCAACATCAACTTTCTGACTCCTTATGCATCGATTGACGGTGCCCTAACGCGCTACTTCCACTACAACGTTGGGACTCGATATGACGAAGTCTTGTTCGATAACCGTGATCTGCTGCTGCCCGAGCGCTCGTTCACGGCCCGGCAGGGCGTAAACTCTCCGAAGGGTACGCTCTCCTTTCTGCCGCCGGAATCGACCTGGCTGCCATCAGTTTCATTGAGCTACGGGCAGGCGTTTCACATCAACGATCCTCGGATAGGAACCACAGGAATCAGCGAGCACACGGTCATCAGCAAAGCCCGCGCATACCAACTGGTTGTCCGCAAGAGCATCGCGAAGACCGATTTCAGAGTCACCTTGGCGCATGTAACCACGGCCCAGCAGCTCGCACGCATCAATAATGATACGGGTCTGCAGGAAGACGAAGGACCAGGCCTGGTGAAGTCAATGGTGGTGTCGGCTCGACGCTATTTCACGTTCGGTTCGGTTCAGGCTTCCTTTGCGCGGGCAGATGCCCGCGACCGGCTCACAGGTGAGCCCACGCCGGAGGCTCCCAGGTTGATCTGGGACGTGCTCGCGACAGCGGATCGGCTCCCATTTCATTTGCAGGCGCGTGGCGAATATGGACATGTCGGGCGAAAGCCCCTTGGCGACGGGTTCATAGCAGTTCCGGTGCGCGAGTTTCGCGGCTCGATCATCCGGCCATTCGAAGCTGCGGGTATTGATGTGGGGGTGAACTTTTTCATCGCCAGCGGCTATGGAGGTCAGACACTGGAGACTCTCGCTCTGCCCGGTGAAGGAGAGCCTTTCGAGCGAATCACGGGTTTCCCGCTGAGATCTTATATCACTGCTTCGCTCACGTATCGCTTCCGACACCACCATTGACCTCTTCTGCTGGCGGCAACTCCGGCTGAGTACGCAACATTGCGTCGCCTCCGAATTTCTCCTTGGCGGATTCAGCGACCTTGAATCTGAATAAGCCTTCGGTAACGATGGCTATCCGTCAACAACGGGCCGTGTCGGAAGGGGCCCGGGCTCTTGACATGCCCCTTACTCCGAACATGCTCGGGTTTAGTGTTTCGCCGCTTTTTTGGCTGAAATCGCCGTTCCAATCTCGACCGTATGAGCGACCAACTTCTCGTTTACCTCCATCGCGTGGATCACGATTTTGTCTCCCACCTTGATATCCGTTTTCTGGATGGGCTGCTTGGCGCGCTCGTAAGTGGTCATCTTAGCGTCGAACGCCACTTCAACGGTTTTGCCGGCAGTTGTCTTAACCGTCACGGAGCTGTCCGAAATCTTGGTCACTATGCCGGTCACGTGCTGCTCGCCGCCGTGGGCGCGAGCGATTGTCGGCAGGAGCGCAAGCGCCAGAATCGCGAGAAGCGCGACCTGGACCTTGAGCTTAGTGATGTTCATGCTGCTTCTGTTCATGCGATTGTTCTCCATTCTTTGTGTGTTCGTTTGCCTGACTTCCATACAAAAACTCTCTTTCTTCTTGTTCTTCTTTCAGTTCGTCCGGACTCTTCGGGTTCAACTCCTTCATTTCCCGCTCCTCGTCAGCGGTAAGCTTTGGCAGGTGCCGAATGAAGCAGACCAGCTTCCAGGAATCCTGCTCTTCATGGCTTGACCCACTACCCCAGGAAGGCATCCCGGTCAAGCGAATGCCGTTTTGGATGATGTAGAAAAGCTCTCCGTCGGATAGGTTCTGTGTGTCTGCCAGGCGCATGTCAGGAGCAGGGGGGTACATGTGTTTTCCCATCTCGGTATCGCCGCCGCCATTATTCGCATGACACGCAGCGCAATGATCCGCCCAATGAGCGCGTGCGTCCGCGAGGACTTCCGGACTTGATTGAACCGGGTTCGACCGGGTCCTGGCATCCGCCGGAAGTGCCATTGATCGCGCGCGGCGCGCTATCCAGCGCTCGAATACGGTCGGCTGTTCACGGGTACTGAAACCGTGCGCCTGGGTGATGCCGAGAAGCGCAGCGGCGATGCCGACGATCAACAGCGAAACAGCACCGAGAAAAAACCATTTGACTTTAGACATAGGATTTTCCCCTCATTGGATCGATCCGCCCGCGCTGCCCGGTAGATTGATGTTGGTTGCCGGTGTTCCGCTCGATCGCGGTGATTCCAAGGCCCCGGAAAGCGTGAAATTCTGGAGCGCTATCGTGTTTTGCCAGAGGTCTTTGAGAATACGGATGTAGGCGACCTGCAGCTGGAAGAGCGTCCGTTGCGAGACGATGACCTGTGGGTACGCTGCGCCCATCTGCTGGTACTTGGCCAGATACAACTGGTATGCGCGCATGGCGCGAGGAAGCATTTCGTTCTTGTAGCGGGCTGCCTGTTGCTCATCCGTCAATATCGCCTGCACAAGCGGCTCGGCTGACTGGCGCAGCGACAATTGAATGCGGGAGACCTCGGCCTGGCTGCGCTCGACTTCCGCTTTTGCCGCCTCAACATTGCCCTGATTGCGATTGAAAAGCGGGATCGCAACCCCAACCGTAGCGAAACCCTGCAAGCCCACAGCCCTACCGCTAGCTTGGTGGATCGGCTCGAAGTTCTGCTGAAGGCCGCCCTGAAATTGAAGATCGGGTACAGCTTCGCGACGTGCGCTCTTCAAGTCAGCTTCAGCCCGAAGGATTTCCTGCTGTGCGCGCTTCACCGACGGACTGTCGCGTACGAGTTGTACCAGGACGTCGTCTGCAATGGGCGGTGGCGCGTCGAGTTCGCCTGCGAGCGGCGCCAGTTGCAGATCAGGCGTCCCCGCCAGAGCGGCGAGATTTCGGAACTCCCGGATATACGAGCGCTGCGCGGCGATGTAATCCACCTGCGCCTGCTCTGCCTCGACCTCAGCCTGAAGGACATCAGGGGCGTCCGCCTGGCCGACATTTGCCAGTTGACGGGCCGTTTGAACGGCGTCCAGGGCGATCGATAAAAGTTGCTGTCGGAGCTTGACCGTTTGCTGCGCGGCCAGCGCCGAGTAAAAACTCTGGCCGATCTCACCGAAAGTCCGGTAGCGCTGCTCGGTCGCGCCTAGTTCGTCAGAACGGCGCTGCTGCTCGTAGACATCACGTCGCAGCCGGAGCTTCCCTCCTAGAGGAATCGTCTGCTGAACGAACGCGCCTTGCTCGCCGCCGCGATATTCTCCGCCACGGATTTGTTCGCCTTGATAGCCGAAGCTGGGATTAGGGTATACTCCCGCCTGCCGCGCCTGCCCGGCAGACCGACGTTGAATTGCGCTAGCCTGCTTCAGCGTGGGGTTATTTGCCAAGGCGAGATCCTCGAGGTGCTTGCGGTCCAGCGCCGGCCGCGAGAAGGCTTCTTGCAAAAGATCGGGAGAAGCGCCAGCCGGGTTCCTCGCGGGTTGTGCCTGTCGCGATGGCGCGTTTGGCTGAGGAACCACGGCCACGTCATACAGGGTGAAGTCGCCATCGTAGACCTTCGCGGTAATCCGATCTCCGGGCTTGAGGCGGGCGAGAATATCCTCGTTACTGATCTTAAAAGCCATCGTCATCGCGCCCATCCAGCCCTCAATGGGCTCGGTATTCACTGTGAGGCGCTTGGCCCCGATATCAACCTGCTGGACCGTGCCGCGAAATTGGTATTCCTTCTTGCCCGTTGGTTGGGCATGCGCTGGCAAGAGGGCCAACAACAAAAACATCGCAACCGCGGAGAAGTCTGCGCCCGACCGCCAGCGGCATGTATTTGTCATTTTTGGCCCCCGTTGGCTTTGAGGTTCATGATCCTTCGATATTGATCGTTTGGAAGCACCCGAACGAAGGTCATCATTCCCTGCATGAAGCCGCTCCAGCCCGGCTTCAGGCCCTCGTTCTCCGGCTTCTTCACCATTTGGTCCATGGCCATCATTGGACCTTCCATATAGGCGTCCTGGGGGAAGCCGGGTACGCTGTTCGCATTCGGACTGACATCCGCGCCCATGTTCATGGCGCCGTGATCCATCCCCGCCATGTTGTGTTGCATGCCAGGCATCGATTCCATGGCTTTTTGAGGCGACAATGGTGTGTTTGAGACTGGTTGATCGTTCGTCGATCCTACGCCAAGGCCACGGCCTAGGCTCGGACCGTAGTCGTCCCCGTTCGGGACGCCGGGCGTGCCTTTCAACATTCCCATACCCTCTTCCATGCCGACGCCGGCGGGCATGCCTTTGCCAACACGAGTCATAGGTCCGACATTCGACGACATCTGGTTCATCATGTGGTGCGGAAGATGGCAGTGCAGCATCCAATCGCCGGGATTGTTGGCAACGAACTCGAAGTCGCGCGCTTGCGCCACGCCGACTAGCGCTGTGTTCCCCGGACACCAGGCGGTCTGGGGAATCGGTCCGCCCTCGGTGCCCGTGACAAAGAAGGTATGGCCGTGCAGGTGGATCGGATGGTGATCCATTCCGAGGTTTATCAGTCGCACGCGAACACGGTCGCCCAACCGCACGATCAGCGGCGTAGTCGCCGGACCCGCCTTTCCGTTCAACGTGAGCCAGTTGAATTCCATGTTCATCGAATTCGGGACCGAGTTGTTCGGCAGAACTGCGTACTCCTGCAACATAATCACGAAGTCCTGATCAACGCGCGGAACGCGGACGGTCTTCGGGTGCATGATGAATGCCCCGAGCATGCCCATCATTTCCTGCATGGCCATGTGAGGATGGTAAAAATATGTGCCCTCTTGATGCAGCGTAAATTCATAAACAAATCGGCCGCCCGGCTTCACAGGGTCCTGGCTCACGCCCGGAGCGCCATCCATATCGTTCGGGATTTCGAAGCCGTGCCAGTGCATCGCCGTCGGCTCGGGCAGGTGATTGTCGAAAATAATCCTGACCCGATCGCCCTGATTGACTTGGATCGTCGGGCCGGGAGCGCTACCGTTATATCCCCAAAGATCGATGACCCTGCCGGGGACTATTTCTTGTTTCACAGGTTCCGCGATGAGATTGAAGACCTTGACCCCGTTGTCAAGAGAGTAGGGCAGGTCCTTTATATCCGGCGTCTGCACCGCGACGGGCTCGCCGGGCCGCGACGTTACCGGGGCGGTTTCGACCGTGCGCACCTGTTGGGCAGATCCGATTTGAGCCGCAGCAGCAGCGCCTGCTCCAACACTGAATATATTCTTGAAAAAATTCCTTCGAGCATTCATATTTCTTGCCTTTACTGGGTAATCAAAATAGATCTGCGATGGCGGGCTGCGTCTAATCCCATTCGACAAGACACGTCAAGCCCTACGCGCGGACGGAGCAGTTGTAAGAGTTAAGAAAAAGGCTAGATTCGAAGAATGGTGAAGGAGGGGTGTTCAACTAGCGGTGGCGGCGAGCCGGAAAACAGATGCAGCGGCGACAAAGCCGCCGCGGAGGCCAATGCATGCGAAGCCGATGGAAGATCGCATACGATCGGCGTGCCCTCAGGAGCGGCCTTTAAGCTTGCCCCACTTTCAGGGGCTACGAAACTAGCATGCTCATGAGGGCAGAAGCCGTCTTTCGGCGGCACATTGTGGTGTGGCGCATTGTGGTGATGGCAACTGCCGGATGATGTCGATTGAGGGACAGAACATTCCGCGGTCGCACAATTCCCGTAGCACTGCGCGTTCAAAATCAACGCGGCAGCAACGAGGAGGGCGAAAATTCGCGGGAATCGGGAAAGCACGCTATTCTCAACTTATCACAGAGACTGGCCGCCGATGTGTGAGTGTCCCAGTCCGCCCTTACGAACTCTCGCTAATGGCCTCCGTGCATGCCACCGTGTGGCAGAAGGAACCGGAACACCACACAATCACAACGATTGCGGCCAGGAGGATCTTAAGTCCGAATGGCAGCCTGCCGGCGTTCGCCTCGCTGAAGCGAATTCTGCCCCACGGTTTCAAAACCGACAGCGTCGTGATCACGAGCAACACGAACAATCCTAAACCAGCATCGCCCACGAGTTGCCGGCCCAGTCGGCCGACATCGACAGATGCTCCGGGGGCGGTCGCTGACACCCGCCGCTCCGCCTCCGACACAGCCGTGAACTGGTGCAGCAGCAAGAGGAACGTCGGAAAGATGGTGAACGCGAATTTCACTAGGAGCCAATAGTGTCGGAACAAACCCCATTCGGTACCCAGCGACTGGAGAATTCCAGATAGCAGCGCAACGAGGCTAAACGGGACGATGATAAACCAGCCGATCAAGGTTCATCGTGAGGTAGGCGGCGCGAACTAGTTCAGGGTTATGGCTGGTCACGCCGGCGATGCTGAGCGCTAGAAAACCGGCGACAGCTCCGACCCAGCCAACCGAGAACGTGATGTGCACCGTGAGTGCCCACTTGCGGAAGGTGGGAGGCATCGTGGAGCGGCTCATTTAATATCGCCCTTCTCACCTGACAGCTTGTGCCCTCGCAGCAGGGCCGCATGACGGTAGACAAGGTCCGTGCTCCCAGTGAGGAACTCGGCGATGGCCGAAAGCTGGCGGTCATCGAAATTCTCCAATAGAGCCGCTACGTCTCCGCGCAGGGGGTCTATCACGTCCTGAATATGGGCCCGCTTCAATGCAAGGCGGAGCACCTGTTTGCGCCCGTCATGCGGATCGGGTTCGCGCCGCAGATATCCAGCACGCTCCAGCCGCGCGACAACACCAGTGATCGCGCCGCTAGTCAGCCCCGTGATCGCGGCCAAATCGCTGCCGGCCATTGGACCACGCTCCCGAAGCAAGTCGAGGCATTTGTGATCGGTTGGGCCTAGCCCCAGGCGCTCCGCCACCGCGTGGTGAAACAAGACCACTGCAGTGCTGTGTCGCCGCATCAGCCGCATCACGATCTCCTCGATCACCTCCTGGTGTTTTTCGTGGGCAGGCTGTGTCGTCTTCGCGGCCATAACGCTTACGATATCGCTTAGAATCTAAGCTATGTCGTAAACCTATATCTTGTCAAGGCTTTTCCCAGCCCGTTCAAATCACTCTGCTAAGCCGGGACGGCGGTTGAAGGCTGCTGCCGTCCCATAGCCCCTTGACCTGCTATCTGCCAGCAGGCGCGATCTTGCTCAATGTGATCGCCTTGCCATCGGCGCTTACCGTTCCGGTCGCCTTAACCGTGGTGCCGGCGTTCTTCTCCAACCCGGCGAAGCTCTGGTTTTCGATCTGATAAACCTTATCGCCGCTCGTCAATACGTACTTCTGGCCGGACTTCACACACGCGATCGTGCAATCGTGGTCGCTCATTTTATTGGCACCCTTTTGCATCATCGCGTGATTCATCTTGCACATGCTGTCCGTGATCACCCCGGTCACGGTCTGGTCGGCGGCGAAGGCGGTAGTAGCAAACGCAAACATAGTCACGAAAATCAGTCTCTTCATTTTTCATCTCCTCTTTGGGTTCGTTGGATTACTTTACTCATCAACATCAACTTCTCCCGCACGTCGCAGGGTGCCTCGTCGCAGTGCGCGGGTTTTCATCATCACGAAAAACACAGGCACCAAAATCAATACGTGAATCGTGGACGTGATCATGCCGCCCACAATCGGCGCCGCAATCGGTTTCATCACGTCGGAACCCACACCTGATTCCCCCAGGATCGGAATAAGGCTGGCCAGGACCGCCGCGACCGTCATCAACTTTGGCCGCAAGCGGTGAACGGCGCCTTCGATTGCTGCCTCTCTGATATCGCCTGGTCCGAGCGTTTGGCCCGAATTAAGCCTACGGTCGAGCGCCTCATGCAGATAAACGACCATGACCACGCCAGTTTCTACCGCGATACCAAATAGAGCGATGTACCCCACCCATACGGCAACGCTGAAGTTGTAGCCGAGAAACCACTGCAACAGCAGGCCGCCCGTCATCGCATACACTGTCGGGAAGATCAACACCAGCGCTTCGGCAAGTGAATTGAAGACCATATAGAGCAGGAGGAAGATGACGAAAAACACGATTGGAACGATAATCTTGAGACGCTCCTTCGCGCGCAGCTCGAATTCGTATTCACCGGACCACTTGAACGTATAGCCCGCCGGCAACGTGAGCTTCTCCTTCAGGAGCTTGTTCGCTTTATCGACGAATCCGCCGTAATCACGAGTGTTGAGGTCGAGATACACATATCCGGTGAGCGCGGCATCTTCATCCCGGATCATCGTTGGTCCTTTGGAGAAGGAGACCTTAGCGAGCTCGCCCAAGGGCACCTGAGCGTTTGAGGGCATCGCAATCACCACTCGTCTGAGCTTGTCCAAATCGTCCCGAAAATCGGGAGCGTAACGGATATTGATCGGGTAGCGTTCACGGCCCTCGACGTTCTCGGCGATATTGTCTCCGCCGATACTAGAGGTGATCGCGCGTTGCACATCGCCGACCGTCAGGCCGTAGCGTGCAGCTTCAGGCCGGTTCACTTCCACGTTCACGTAGAATCCTTGGGCGACGCGCTCCGCGAACGCGGATCTCATCTCTGGAAGGCCACCGAGGATCTGCTGAATCTTTTCTCCAAGCTGCTGGATGCCTTCGAGATTGGGTCCCTGAATCTTTAGTCCCACCGGTGTTTTGATTCCTGTCAACTCCATATCGAGACGATTCTCGATCGGCATGGTCCATGTATTCGAAAGACCGGGTATCTGGAGTTTGGCGTCCATTTCCGACACGAGCTTCTCGTATGTCATACCTGCTCGCCATTGCTCTCGTGGCTTGAGCGTCACTGTCGTGTCATACATATCGAGCGGCGCATTATCCGTTGCACTTTCAGAACGTCCTATCGATCCGAACACCGTCGCGACCTCCGGGAACGATCGCAGAACACGATCCTGCTCCTGCATGAGCTGCGTCGCCTGGCCGATTGAAATGCCTGGAAGCGCCGTCGGCATATAGAGAGCCGCTCCCTCGAATAACGGCGGCATGAATTGGCTGCCGAGTTTGAGCGCGAGCGGGAACGTCACCGCCAGAAAGATCAGATTCAATAGCAATGTGGTCTTCGGGAAGCGCAGACAGAGCTTCAGTATCGGGAGGTAGACAGCTTGGGTGACGCGTGAAACCGGATTGCGCGATTCGGGCCGGAGCCGCCCACGAATGAACATCAGCATCAATGGCGGCACTAGCGTGATGGCCAGCAACGAGGAAAAGCCCACGGCTAGGGTCTTGGTCCACGCCAACGGGCGGAACATGCGACCCTCCTGCGCTTCGAGCATGAAAACCGGCAGAAAGGAGACTACGATGATCAGCAACGAAAAGAACAGAGCCGGGCCGACTTGCTTAGCGGCATCGAGGAGGATCTTCCTCCGCTCCCGACGGGTTAATTCTCGCGGCTCGGTTTCCGCCAGGTGTTGAGCTTCCGAGAGTTGCCGATATCCGTTTTCCACCATAACGATTGCCGCATCGACCAACACGCCGATCGCCAGCGCCAAACCGCCGAGCGACATAATGTTGGAACTCACCCGGAGGTAGTACATCGGGATGAACGAAGCAACGACCGCAATCGGTAAAGCGAGAATCGGGATCAATGCGGAACGGAAGTGAAACAGGAAAACGATAATGACGAGGCTGACGATCACAGCCTCTTCGATCAGATCGCGTTGCAGCGTGTCGATCGATGACCGAATCAGGCCGGAGCGGTCGTAGCCAGATACGATTTCGACTCCCGGCGGCAATGAGCCGGAGATCTCGGTCAGCTTCTGCTTGACACCCGAGATCACGTTCAGGGCATTCAGACCGTAGCGCATCACGACAATGCCGCCAACGGTCTCGCCTTCACCGTTCCATTCGGCTACTCCACGGCGAATATCAGGACCGAACGATACGCTCCCCAAATCCTTCACCAGAACCGGTGTGCCATTCTTACTCGCAACAGGCACTGTTTCGAGATCAGATAACGAACGGAGATAACCGAGCCCCCGGACCATGTATTCGGCGCCGCCGAACTCGAGCAGCCTTCCGCCGACTTCATTGGTGCTGTCACGAACCCGATCGATCACTGTCGAAAGCGGAATGTTATAGGCACGGAGCTTGTCGGGGTCGAGGCGCACCTGGTACTGGCGAACGAAGCCGCCGATGCTTGCAACCTCCGCAACTCCCGGCACCGTATCGATCTGATAACGGAGATACCAATCTTGTAAAGTGCGCAGATCGGCGAGGCTGTAGCGGTGGTTGTGATCGACAACCAGATATTCGTAGACCCACCCGGCACCCGTCGCATCGGGGCCGATGGTCGGGTGCACATTCGTAGGCAGGCGGCCCTGAATCTGCTGCAAATATTCCAGCACGCGGGAGCGCGCCCAATACAGATCGGTTCCGTCCTCGAATACTACGAACACATATGAATCACCGAACATGGTTTGAGCCCGGACCGCTTTCACGCTGGGTGCTGCAAGCAGCGCGGTCACAATCGGGTATGTCACCTGATCCTCGATGATGTTTGGCGGCTCGCCATTCCAACCGGTGTGAATGATGACCTGGACGTCGGAGATATCCGGCAATGCATCGAGCGGGATGCGCCGCATCGTCCAGATTCCTGCGAGCACAAGAAATAGTGTTCCGGTGAAAACCAGAAAACGGTTTCGGGCGCACCAGTCGATCCACCGGCCGATCATTGCATCCCTCCTTCAGCGTCCACAGAGAGCTGCTTCTGGGCGAGGGTCTGACCGTTCTTCGTGGCCAGCACAGTGACCTGCCAGGTTCCTCCCATTTGCACCTGGCCGGGGCCTTCGTAAATACCCCCACCCTTCTCGCTAAGAGTCGTCACATTGCGCATTGCGGCCATTCCCATCGCCGGCATCGCCGCCATGAAGAATGTGACCGTGACTTGCGCGCCGGTGATGGGCTTCCCGTCCGGTCCTGTGAGCTTCACACGAAATGTGTTGTTGCCCTTCTTCGGCGTCGGCGGATTCGAAGAGTAATCGATGGACACTTGCCCCTGGGGAGCATTCATTGCCGAAGCCGCGCCGACGCCGGGCGGCGGTGGGGCAAACGAGCCCATCGCTGCCTGAAGTTGACTTTCGGAATCGATGAGGAAATTCGCCGAAGTCACAATCCGCTCTCCGGCTTTGAGTCCTTTCATCACAACCACGTCGTCGGCCGCGCGAGCGCCGATGTCGATCTCACGTGGCTCAAAATATCCGCCGCCGCGATCCACGAACGCGATCTGGCGCGTGCCGGATTGAAAGACTCCGGAAGCAGGAATCGTCAACTGCCGTCCCAATGCGACGCCGAGCTTCACATTCACGAACATTCCCAGCGAAAGCTTCGATTCTGAATTACGGATTTCGAGGCGCACTTTCGTCGTGCGCGTTGTCTGGTCGAGTTGGGGCCAGATGAAGCTAACCCGCCCAGGAAAGATGCGCCCAGGGTAGGAGTCCACGGTAATCTCCGCAGAGTCCCCTACTTTGATACGACCGAGGTCGTTCTGAAAGACCTGCGCGTATACCCAAACGGTTGACAAATCCGCGACCGAGTACAATTTCGTGCCCGGCTGCACATACATATTCGGGAGCGCCATTCTTTCCGTGATAAGCCCTGACGCTGGCGAATCGACTTCAAGCTCACGCTTTACGTTTCCGGTGTGCTCCAGTTCTTCGATCTCGCGATCTGGGATCATCCATTGCTTCAGGCGCTCCGTTGCAGACGACAACAGGTTGCTGGCGCCCGACGCGACGCCGGGGACGGTGCTTTGCGCGAGGAATTCACGATTCTGCTTGGCCAACAGATATTCGTTTTCAGTGGCGACGAGTTCCGGGCTGTAGATCGTCAATAGAGGTTGTCCTTTGCGCACTCGCTGGAAGGTCGCGTCCACGAAAACTTTTTGAATCCATCCAGCGAAACGAACCTGCACCTCGGAGAGCCGTGTTTCATCGGCTTCAACATTGCCCGTCGTCCGGATTTCATCATGGACCACCTTGTATTCCACAGGACCTGTTTTGACACCGATGCTCTGCATTCGCTGTGGCGACAGCGTAATGGGTACGAGGTTCGGTTCTGCGCCGCTCGCTCCAGACAAGGCCGGTTGCGGTGAAGGCATTTCGCTGGTCGGAGAAGAACCAGTTTTCGGCTGCGCCCGGTTCGGTACATAAGACGCCATTCGCGCCCTCAGAGCATCGGGATTCAGCCAGAGGAACACGAGAGCTCCGGCCAGAAGAATCGTGAGTCCCAGCATCACGAAGAAAGCGGTTCGATAGCGTTGCATATGTTCCTAGTTGAGCGGGACGCCCGTGACCTGCTCGATCCGGGCCAGAGCCGTTTCGTGCTCCATCAGCGTCTTCCAGTACTCGCCGTCAAAATTGAGGACGTCGAGAAACGTGGAAAACAAACTCTCGAAGTCGAGGCTCCCGGTTTGGTACGACGCGAGCCCTGACTGGTACGTCGCCAGGGCCTGTGGGATCAAACCTTCGCGATAAATCTTAAGCATCTGCGACGCCGTCCCTGCAGCGATGTATTGGTTGCGAACGTCGAAATAAGCGGTCTGGACCTGGCTCTCGTATTCACGCCGGGAGCGATTGAGTTCTTCAATCGCCTGCGTCATTTCCGGATTCAGCTTCCGCCGTCTATAAATCGGGAGTCGCGCACTGAACGTGAGCATGTAATAGGAAGGAAAGCTTGGACCGGTGCGCTGCCACATGTATTGCACGCTGAAATCGGGATAGCGATCCTTTCGGGCCATCTCAACTTGCAAACTTTGCTTCTTCACCATTTCCTGTTGCGTGGCAACCTCGGGGTTTTGAGCTCGGACTTTCTCCAGCAGTTCATCGGACGTATAGCGGAGCGGGGTCTCGACGAGCGGCTCCGTCGTGATCTCCGGTGATCCCGGTGGACGATTCAACAACTTCAGCAGGAGCGCCTGCTGTGTTCCCATGAGTTCATGATGGTGTGCAACCTCGCGGAGCAGCTTCGTTTTTTCAAGTTGAGCTTTCAGCACATCCCGCTGCTTACCCTGCCCAACACGGTAGCGGGCATCGGCGATTTTCTCGATTTGATCGAGGAGCTTCCCGTTCCGGTCCAGAACCTCAAGGGTCTGCTGAATGTATGCCGTCTGAAAGTACGCCTCCTTCACCTGTTCTAGGATTGAACGTCGCACAGCATCGAGCTTGTCCCTGCTGATCGCGGCGTCCTGCTGTGCAGCTTCGCCTTTGAGCTTCAGCTTTCCCGGATACGGAAAATCCTGCGAGACGCCAAGTCCGATATAGGCGAACTCGCTATTCCTGTATCCGGCAAATGGCCGTGGACTACCGACGGAGAAGGACTGCACTGTGACTTGCGGATCAGGCATCGTGGAGACTTGCGAAGGAACCTGAGTCGACGCTTGCCAGCCTCGCCGGGCCGCAAGAATATCGGGATTGTTGCGCGTTGCCTCATCGAGCAAAGTCGCAAGTGATGTGGGCGGCGCATCTGCGGCCGGCAGCCTGAGGCTCACGCAGAACAGGAAGACGCTGGCGTTGAGAACTTTCATCGGCGCGCCTCCTCATGGGCTCGATGCCGCGGCTCTCCGGGCGACGCGGAGAGGTTGAGGCCAGCGGCGTACAGGCGATCCCACAGCCGTTCAAAAACAGCACGGGCGAGCGGCTGTTTCAGGTCGAAGTCGACGATCTCGCGATATCCCGTAATGCGAAATTCGTATGGCTCGGGATTCGCAATCGTTTGAATATCGACCCACCGCCAACTCCGGCTGTCGCGCCCATTCTCGGTGAGGTATTCGATACCGTCGTCCTTCAGGCGGAGAGTGCCATTGCTCCCGCCGGACCACACGCGGTGGTGCGCGGGAATCTCGACAAGGGCTCCGCTCTTTGCCATCGGCATACCGTTGCGCACTGGTTTGCCTACGCGGTCGGTGAATTGGGCTGCGATCTCGGCCGGCATCGGCTCACCCAGAGTGAAGCGAAACGGCCGCTCGCCCGGTTCATGCCAGGGCCGGTTCTGATAAGTCAACAACGTCAATTCCCGCTGGGACAGATCAAATGTGTGGATCTCGCCGTAGTTCCAGCGGTGGTTGAATTTGGCGGATCGAAATTCGACGCCGTCCCCATCGAGCAGCAGCGTTCCGGGCTCGGCTTTCTTCAAACTCCGATGCCACTTCGCCGGCGCTTGCCACTGTGTCGCCTGTGCAGAGATCGGGTTGGGTATAGCGGCGATGCCGCAAATCGTTACAACGATGAAAACGATCAAATTGCTCCTCATCAAATCCTCCACGCGCACGGGCTTCCGCGATGTGCGGGCATGTGCGCGCAACAAATTCGCTCTTTGGACGATCAAGACCGGTGTGCCAAGGCACACTACGGGCGAGGATTAAATAAGGAGAGGTCGATTAAGCGCTGTGAGATTAAGAGGAGGTGGTGCACGTCGAAGCAAATCGACGTGAATCTGGACCGCCGGTGGTGGAAGCGGTGCAGAAACAAACGGGACACCGAGGGCCAACATCGGCGTCCAATGACCGGCGGCTTTCGAAAGCAGCAAATGGTTTGCCGCGGGAACCGTATTCTTGCAGCAATCGTCCGCATTTGCGGAGGGGACGCATTTGCCCTTGAGGCAACAATCCATCGCCTCGCGGGTTCGCACATTGGCGAAGCAGTCAAATGGGCGGACCAGCAGTACGATTGCCAGCAGACTGACAACGATTTGAACGCCGCGCCTCATTTCTATCTTCAAGCCTATCACCAATTTGACGCCCGGCTCCGGCATTCGTCTCGCCGTCACGGCTATGCCAAGCTGGCACTCGCCTTGCGGCGCACTACCATAGCGCACCTGTTGTGTCGCCGCGCGGCTGGAAACGGTAACACGATCGGTTGCGGAAAGGAGTTAATGATGTTCATCGAAAATCCCACCGCGAAAACAGCCCTAATCGTCTCGCTTGTTCTCCTCCTTATACCTCTCCTCGTAGCGCTCGGGATGATGGCCTTTGGTGCCGGAATGATGGCTCAGATGGGAGCATGATGGACAGCGGGGGAATGACACTATGCAATCTCTGGAGTGTTCTAGTCGCCGCAGCCTTGGTTTTCCTGATCGTCTTGTTGGGGCGCGGTTCCGGACATCGCCCAACGAGCTAAAGGATCACGTGGGGGTAGAGATCCCGTCATACATAAACGCCATCGGCTTCTGTCCGCGCATGTACGGTCCCGGTAAAACGCCGTCGATACCATCGCAGCACGGTTTTCCATCGGCGGCACGTGTTAGCCTGACGGTCAGTCGCCGGGCGAGTATGGCGGACTAACGCCCTAAATAAGGCATGTGTAGCGACCCGAACGATTTGTCGGCGGTCTTGTCGTCAACTAAACTAAGACACCAAGTAGCCGATTGGAAACAATATGCCACTGAGGATGGCGCTGCCAAGATCGACATAGTGTCCAGCACTATGCTCAGCTCCCCATTGCATCCACGGAAGCAGATGAAGCGCCTCGAGAATATGAGCAAGCACCACGGCCATGAGAGAACCTGCCCCGACAACTTGCAGGATATAGCCAAGCCCCTTTCGCCTGGAGACGAGAATCGCTGAGCCGAGAAACAGCATACCCCACCGGAACCAGCGCGACCAACGCCTTGAGCAGCGTGGCGTTCATGCTAATCTCCCTCGCAGCCATTTTAACTTTAGAGTTCTACCACCCTTTCGAAACGGCCGTAGCGAAATGCGAGGGACGGGAGCACGAGAAGGTTCAGCGCTGTCGATGTCACGAGCCCGCCCAGAATCACAATCGCCATGGGACCTTCGATCTCCTTGCCGGGTTGTCCGCTACCAATAGCCAGCGGCAACAAACCCAGGCCAGTGACCGTCGCCGTCATCAGCACGGGGGTCAGCCGTTCGGAAGCGCCTCGAAGAGCGGCGTGCAAGCCCCACGTCTCGCCTTCCTTATGAACAAGGTGTTCGAAATGGGAGATCAGCATGATGGAATTGCGCGTCGTGATTCCAAACAGGGTCACGAATCCGACGAGCGAGCCGATCGACAAATTCCCGCCGGTCAAGAGCGCGCCGATAACGCCGCCGATCAAGGCGAACGGTAGATTCGCCAGTACCAGCAGCATGTTCTTCATGTTGTGAAATGTGATTGCGAGAAGCAAAACAATTCCGACCCCTGCCACAATCGAATACGTCAAGATCTCTTGTTGGGCCTGCTTGCGCGCTTCGGAGACACCGCCAAAGACTGTGTAGACGCCAGCAGGGAATTTGACTTTTTGACGAACCGTTCGCTCGGCCTCCTCCACGAATGAAGCCACGTCACGCCCACGAACGTTGCAGTACACCGCTTGTCGGCGCCGTGTACCTTCGTGTGCGATGCTATAGCGCCCCGTTCTTTGGTAAACATCGGCTACATCGGCGAGCTTCACTTGGGCGCCGTCAGCGTTGGTCAGCAGCAACGACGAGATTGCTTCGGGAATCTGACGTATCCTCGGATCGAGGATTGCAGCGACATTGAAGACGCGGTTTGCTTCGAACACCTGCCCAACGGTAGCGCCCTGATAGGCAGTTTCAATTGCGTCCAGCACGGTCACTGGTTGCAACCCAGCCTGGATAAGGCGGTCCGGCCGGAGATGGATTACGATGCTGGGCGTTCCTGGCGGCGATTCGAGCTGTACGTCGGCCGCTCCACGGACGCTCGAAATGGCATCCAGGACCTCGCGAGCCTTTTCGTCGATCATGTCGAGGTCGTCGCCGAAAACCTGTACCACGACTTGCGCCTGAACCCCCGAAAGGACTTCCTCCATCCGTTCCGTCAAGAAAGTCTTTGGCGACATCGACACACCTGGGAATCTGTCAAGGATCTCGCGGAGGCGGTCTTCAGCTCCCTCCATGACATCGCCTTCGAGTTGCTTTAGGTCAACGTGGATCTCGCTATAGTGCACGCCCGCTGTGTCGTCGCCGCTCTCTGCGCGGCCAATCTGGTCGGAAATCACGCGGATATCATCGTCCTGTCGCAATTCTGCCGTGACCAGCTTCCCGAGACGAATCGATTCTTCGAGCGACGTGCCGGGCATGGCTACCATATGGACGATGTAGTGCCCTTCTCGCAGGGGCGGCAAAAACTCTCCGCCGAGGAAAGGAATCACCGCAGCAGCCAACAACACTAAAACAACAGCGCAAGCGGCGATGATACGAGGCGCGCGGCTGATGGCCCCAAGGAGACTGACATATCGTCTCTTCAGTGCGGCGACAAATCTGGTCTCCCTAGCAGTCTTTGTCGCCTTGGGCAGGAGGAAATACGAAAGAGCGGGTGTGACCGTCAACGCCACGAGTAGAGAAGCAACGATGGCGAGAATATACGCGGTCGCGAGAGGAGCGAAGAGGCGGCCCTGGACGCCCGACATCGTAAACACCGGCAGAAAGACGAGCGCAACGATGAAAGTGGCGTAGACGACGGCGCTACGTACCTCGACGGAAGCCTCATACACGATACGGAAAATCTCTTTGGCTGCGTGGTTCGGATCGGCCTCACGGAGCCGCCGAAAAATGTTCTCGGCGTCAATGATCGCGTCGTCCACAACTTCGCCGATGGCAATCGCGAGACCTCCGAGCGTCAGCGTGTTGAGGCTGATTCCGGCTTGGACAAGGATGATAACAGCCACGAGAAGCGACAGGGGTATCGCTGTGAGAGAAATCAGAGCCACCCGAACGTTGAAAAGGAAGATGAACAGAACGACGGCTACCAAGGCTGCGCCGATCCATAGCGCGTGGCGCATGCTTTCGAGGGACGATGTGATGAAGTTCGCCGGGCGAAAAAGGTCCGGGTACAGCGTGATGCCGCCTGAATTCAGTCCAGGCCGCAGGTCCTCGATCGCTTTCTCCAGCCCGCGAGTAACCTCCAGGGTGTTCGCTCCGTATTGAGAGCTGCAAAGAAGGAGGACGCCTGGCTTTCCCATAATGGTCGCGTCCCCAATCTTCGGCTCAGCACCCTCTTGAACCGTGGCAACATCACGAAGCCTGATGCTTCTTCCGGATGCCGATTGCAGCACGACGCCCCCAAGTTCTTCAGCGGTGAGCGACTGGCCTTCGGTTTCGAGCACGATCCGCTGAGCCGGAGTTTCGACAAAGCCGGCTCCGCGGACGCCGGTGGCTGTTCGCGCCGCCGCAGCGATTTCGTTTACAGAGATTCCATAGGCTGTCAGGCGTTCGGGCACGAGTTGAATCTGTAGTTGCCGGACGCCGCCGCCGTACAGCGAGACGCGCGCGACCCCAGGAACTCCGAGCAGGCGAGGCTTCATGGTCCACTCTGCGAGTGTGCGAAGCTCAATCTCCGAGTGCTTGTCCGATGTGATGCCGATCACGAGCGCGAGGCCCGTTGATGCGGTCAGCGGAGCCATCTTAGGCGGAAACACTCCCTGCGGGAGTTGAGTACCGGCTTCCGCGAGTCGCTCGCTGACGATCTGTCGAGCGCGGTAAACATCGGTCTTCTCCTCGAAGATCACAGTCACCACGGACAGCCCCTGAATCGACTGGGAGCGGACTGACTCAACGCTCGGCGCGCCATTTAGGCTTGTTTCCACAACGCGCGTTACGAGTTGTTCGACGTTTTCGGGCGAGAGGCCAGGAGCTTCCGTCTGAATGACGACCTGCGGAGGAGCAAATTCCGGATACACATCGAGCCGGGCATGGTAAGCGGAATAGATTCCGTATCCGACAACCAGGCAAGCGATCGCCAGCACCACGCCCCTGAATCGGATTGAGCCTGCTACAAGCCTGGAAAGCACGCTGTTTTACTGCTGCTCCTCACTAACACCTTCTGGCTTGAATTCCTCCGAAAGCAGCGTTTGAGCGCCCGCGATCACGATGCGCGTTCCTGCGGCGAGTTTGTTTCCAACGAAATAGCCTGAAGCAACAGGGCTGTCTGTACGGATCTCTTTCCTTGTAAATTGTTCATCGCCTGTTTGCACGTAGACGTATGCTTTGCCGGACAGGCGCACTACGGACGCAGTGGGGACCGTTGCTCCGGTTTGTCTCGCGGGACCAGTCGCAATATACGCCGTGACCGCGAGGCCCGGCCGGAGCCCGAACCGGCTCTCACGCAGCCTGAAAAGGAACGCTTGACCGGGAGCTTTCTGGTCAAGCACGGCGGCGGTTGCGATCCGATCGGCTTGGATAGCCTTATGCTCCTCACCGGCAGGAACAATTCGGGCCGTGACAGCCGTAGAGGGAACGTTCTCGCCAACTGGCAGATCGATCCGGGCGAGAAGGCGGTCCAGACGCGAAACCCGGAATAGAGGGGTCCCGGCTTCCACCGATTCGCCGAGCTGCGCCATGAGTTCGACCACCGTTCCTTCGGACTGCAAGATGAGCGGAGCGGCGCTCGCAGGACCGCCCGACTGGAGGGAACTTTCAATGGTCTCCACAGTTTTGCGCGCTCCATCCAGGCGAGCGCGCTCGCTCTCAAATTTGGATCTGGCCTCTTCGACAACGCGATCGGACACGTTCTTGGCATCTGCGTTCAGTACGCGCGCTCGTTCGTATGCCGCCCGCGCCGCCTCCACGGTTGCGGCGGCGACGTTTGCATCTGCCCGCGCTGTGGCGAGTTGATGCGTCAGTGTCACACGGTCCGTCGGCGCAATCCGTGGCTCGACCGTTCCAACAACCGAGGAAGAAGCGATCGTCTGCCCGATTGATGGCCAAGGCGAGCGAGAACCGGCGCGGAGAGTCCCCGCTACCGGCGATCTCAGTGTGAAGGAATGCGAGGGGTCCTCCTCAAGACGGCCATAGGCGACCAGCTCCGGGGCCAGAGAGGACTGCTCGATAGCAGCAACGCGAAGACCGATCCGTTGTTGCACCGGTCCCGCGATTCGAATGACGGTATCGCCTTCAGGCGTATGGGTGACGACGGCCGGATCGGTATGCTTTTTCGTGGCATTCTCGTCATCGCGGTCCCGTTTACAACCAGAGGTGACTACGATGAGCGCAAGTCCCCAGGCCAGCAGGCAGAAAGGCTTCACTTTGAACTCCCAGATGGCGACGTGCCGGTCGGAGGATCGCCGATCTGAAGCGCGGCTGTCATGGGCTGTTGCATGGCATCTTCGAGTGCGATCAAGGCCGTCACTACCCGAGTGAGCGCTTCCAGTTCTGTTCGCGATGCGGTGATGGTTTCCAGTCGAGCGGTTGCCACACCGAGCCGGTCGCCCTCCCCCGCTTCGAGAGCGCGACGGGCCGCCGCCTCGCGTTCGCGCTGGATTATTAGGACGCGACTCCCGGCGTCCCGCCATGCCTTGAACGCTGATTGATATTGAGCGACCGCGCGCTCCATCTCTCCAATAGCCTGGGTCTGCTGAAGCTGAAATTGCGAAGCCGCCTGTTCGCGTTCGGCTTCCGCCTGCTGGATGATAGGCCGGCTCCGATAGAGGCTCAAAGGCTGCAACGCGGCGTTGAGAATGTACTCACCAAAGCCTTCCTGAAACTGGTAACTGGGCGTGAGTTGAACATCCGGGTATTGCTTGGCGACTTCGAGCCGTACCGCGGCGTCAGCCGCGGCGTACTCCGCCAGCGCGCGCCGGACATCGGCGCGATGGAGAATTCCAGCTTTGCGAACGGCTGCGATTGGCAGAGAGTCCAGGGCTGGAGGCGAATCGAGTTCGGGCGTTTGGATGGTGATGTCTTCCAATGCTGCCGCGGGAAGGCCGACGGCATTGGCAATGGCAACGCGCGATTGCGCTGTGTCACCGAGCGCGGCGCCAAGTGAGGAGCGGGCCGTGTTGAGATCCACTCGATAGATATCCAGTTCCGGACGGGGCGCCTCGCCAGCCGCGAGACGCGTTTCGTAAATGTCCACGACTTCAGTGCGTACGACGACCTCGGCTTCCAAAAGCTTTTGCCGGCGCTCGGCGAGCAAATAGCTGTAAACAGCGCCGCGGATTCGGCTACGTACAACCCATCCCGTTTGGAGGAACGCGGCGCGCGCCGCTTCCATCTGCTGTTGTGCCTGAACGATTCGCAGCCCTCGTTTCCCAGCTGTTTCGATCGTGAACGAAGGAAGGATGCTGTACGTCGGATGCGATTCCGGGTTCCGGTTGTATCCACCCTCAAGGGCGACCGATGGACTTGGCCGAATGCCAGCGACCCGAACCGCAGCTTCGGCCGTGATCAGGCGCGCCCGCGCAACCGTAAGTTCAGGATTGAAGTAGTATCCGACGAGGGCGAGCGTCCGCACGTCGAGTCCCGATGGAGGCCAATTCGTCACGCCTGCCTGGTTGGCGCGCAGGTATTCCACTAGGCCAGTGTCAACCAGTGAACGGGCTCGAAATGAATCCTCCAGGGCTGGCGCGCTGAAGGTCCTGGCGCGATAATGCACGCAGCCGGTAAGGGTCGCGGCCATCACCGTTACAGTGCCGACAAATACACGCATTCTCCGAGATCCAGTTTGGCAACTGAACCTGACGCCCACATGGAGCGAGAATGACAATTTCGTAATCCAACGGTGCTTGGAGTTGTTATCAAAACGGGGAAGCGTCAAACTGGTGGGGAGAACGGCATTATGCGGCTTCTGGTAGTGGAGGACGAGCCTAAAACGGCTGCATACCTCAAAAAAGGTTTGGGCGAAAACGGATTCGTGATCGATTTGGCCCACGACGGCGAGGAGGCGCTGTGTTTCACTGAGGCAGCCAAATACGATTTGATTGTGCTGGATATCATGCTTCCTAAGCGCGATGGTTGGGCTGTACTGGACGCGCTCCGCGCTGGCGGCAATGAAACCCCAGTGATCTGCTTGACCGCGCGCGATGCAGTGGAGGATCGCGTCAAGGGTCTCCAGGGCGGCGCCGACGACTATCTGACGAAACCCTTCGCGTTTTCTGAGCTCCTTGCCAGGGTGCACACCGTCCTGCGGCGCTCGCCCCAGCGAGCTTCAGATGTAATGCGCATCGCCGACCTCGAAATCGATCTCGCGCGTCAACGCGCTACACGGGCCGGACGCCGCCTCGACCTGACGCAGAAGGAGTTCTCACTGTTGTCCCTGCTTGCGCGCAATCCTGGAACCGTCCTCTCCCGAACGGCGATTGCTGAACAGGTATGGGACATGAATTTCGATTGCGACACGAATGTTGTTGACGTGCATGTGCGGCGGCTTCGATCAAAGGTGGACGATCCCTTTGCGCGCAAACTGATTCGAACAGTTCGAGGCGTTGGCTACGCCCTCGAAGAGGACTGATATATGAACTCGGGCAATCGAAAGAGCATTGCCTGGCGGCTTTCGGTTTGGTATGCAGGGTCGGCGTTTCTATTGCTTGCCGTTGGAACTGGATTCCTGTATTTCGCCTTGTCGCGGAGTTTCGACAGGGAGAACACCGAATACGTCACTGAAAAGGCGCGCACGCTTGAAACCTTGCTGCGCGAGCATCCAGGCCAGCAGGCGACAGTTCAGTGGGAAGTGCAGGGCGAATCAATTGCGCATCCTTCGATACGAGTGTTCTCGCGCGTCTTGGACGCCAGTAAGAAAGTCGTTGTGGAGACCGCCGGCATGTCCGCCGATCTGCCGCCAGTGGTTTTTCCGGAACCGGTCGATCTTAACGCGGAGGATGTTGAGACGCGAGATCTCCGCACCGCCGGAAGGGTATACCGGCTCGCCGCGACGAAGTCCGCAGCGTACACGCTCCAGGTAGCCGTAGATCTGACGTTCGAAAAGGATCTGCTCGCCGGATATCGCCGCCAACTCTGGTTGGTCCTTGGGCTGGGCTTGATCGCCTCTATCCTGATTGGCCGGCGCATTGCGATTCGAGGCCTTCGTCCGTTGAAAGAAATCTCAGAGACGGTGCGTCAAATTCGCTCGACGAATCTTCACGAGCACGTTCGGCTCGATCGAATGCCGTCGGAGGTGCAAGAGCTTGCCTCGACATTTAACAACATGCTCGATAGACTGGGCGACTCATTCGAGCGGCTCTCGCAGTTCTCATCTGACATCGCGCACGAGTTGCGTACGCCGTTGAACAACCTTCGTGGAGAAATCGACCTGGCGTTATCCCGGAAACGCTCGCCCGAAGAATATGTGGATCTCCTCGGATCGCTCTCCGAGGAATGCGATCAGTTGTCCCGTTTGATCGACAGCCTCTTATTCTTGGCGCGCGCCGAACAGCCAGCGGTACAGATCAACAAGGAGCTGTCGGACGTCGCGCGCGAACTGCGCTTGTTGTGCGACTTTTATGAGCCGGCCGCGGCGGAAACGGGCGTTCGCTTGAGCGTCTCAGCGCCCGAACAACTCCAGTCCCAATTCGACCGCACTCTGTTCAAACGCGCGGTCGGCAACCTTGTTCAAAACGCGCTGGCCCACACTCCCAGCGGTGGTGAAGTCGAGATCGTCGCAAGCGACGGAGCTGGGGAACTGACCATCTCAGTTTCTGATACCGGCACCGGGATTCCGGAATCGGACCTGCCGCGCGTCTTCGATCGTTTCTATCGGGCCGATCCGGCGCGAACGAGAAACAAAGGCGGATGCGGTCTCGGCCTTCCGATTGTCCAGAGCATCGCCCGGCTTCACGGCGGAACAGTAGAAATCGTGAGCCAGGTCGGCCATGGTACGAAGGTCACGTTGGCATTACCGCTGACGGGGACCAACGGCACTCATTGAGCGCAGCTTCGCCAGCGCCAACCGGAGGCCGCCTGCGCAGGCGATGGCCGATCGTTTCGCCGGCGACGAGATAATTCTCTCGATGGTTTTGACCGGTTGGCGATCACCGTACCGGTTTAAGCGGCCAAAGACCCGTCAAGGATGACGACCAGCAGGAAGAGCATCGCGAGGAGCGGATCGAACACAACCGCTTCTGGTGATCGGTTCCTTTTGGCGTCGCTCTACCGAGCGTTCAACGCGCGGTGGCGACGGGTGGAGGCACGCTTGTCGTATTAATGCTCCCGCGCGCCGGCTCACTTGCAATCGTCAACCGATGTCCCTCCGACGAACTGGCCTCATACGCTGAACCGATTGCTGTGCTATATTGTGCCTGAAACGAGCTCTAGACAGCACAATGGACAGCATGAATGGACAGCATGGGAATCGGAATCTGGGGGGCTGGGTCCGCCTGGATTCTCAGGCTGGTGTGCTGTCTGTTTTGCTGTCCATTTTGGCATCCAAACGGGTGGTTTTGGATAGACAGCATGGACGGAATAGACTGGGAGCCGGTCTAGGAAATCCAATGGATTCAGCTAAATAGCTGATTTGACAGAATGCGGGAGTAATTCAGTGGTAGAATGCCAGCTTCCCAAGCTGGACGTCGCGGGTTCGAGTCCCGTCTCCCGCTCCAAAATCAACAACTTACAGACTCTCTAAAAACACACCCTCCATAGCCCTCCATTAAGAATCACGCCGACCTCTTCCGCGCCCGAACAGCCTTCGGGAGAACGGAGTCCTCAAGCTTCTTGGCAGCGGTCGCCCGGTCCTTCATGCTCGACTTGGTATAGACATCGAGCGCTACTCCGATGCCGTGGCCGCGTTGGTCCGCCGAAACCTTCGGATCAACCTTCGCATGGTGGCCCAGGCTGGCATGCGTACGGCGCATGACCTGGAAGTTCACCCAGCCGAGCCCCACCGGCTCCAGTTTCGCCTTGATGTAGTCCTCGAGCAGCGAAGACCTCCACAAGGGCTGACCCGTCTCGCCTGCAAACACGAACGATTCTGGTTTCGGCTCCACCGCGTTCTCCATCCACTGACGAAGGAGGGTCGCGGTGGACGGAGGGACAGCAACCGTCCGGACCAAGCCGTTCTTTGGAGTAGCGAACTTCCCTCGATATACACGGTGGCGGATCTCAATTACCGAGGCATCCGTCTTAACGTGTTCCCGCTGAATCGCCAGAAGCTCACCTGGCCGCATGCCAGCGAAAACCGCTAGGCGGAGGATCACTTTCTCACGATCATCGACTACGCCGAGTGCCACTTCCACTTGTTCAGCGGACATGGCGTGCCCCTCGCTCCGTTTGGCTGCCTTCGGCGTATAGAGTGACGCCGTCGGGTTCACCGGAATCACCTGCTCGGAAACCGCCATGTCGAACATGGATGACAGGTCCCAACGCAAGTGATCCACGACGCTAAAGGACAATCCGGATGCCGCCTTCTGCTCCAAGAACTTCTGGAGCTTCGCCAGCGTAAGATCCGCCAGTCGTTCGCGGCCAAGTTCCTTGCCGATATGGTGTCGGATCCGGTTCTCGGAAGTGCCGGCAGTCGATTCCTTCCATTTACCGAGGTAGAACGGCAAGTAAACCTCCTCAAGAAATTCGATCACTGTAGTCGGCCGCACAGCGCTAACTGTACGATCGCCTCCGTTGATCTCGCGCATGAACTCTTGGCACTTCTCATTAGCCTGGCTCTTGTTCATCTCGGAGGCAAAGCCGAGCGTGTAGTAACGCCGGTCGCCTCGCTCGTCGTAGTAAAGGACTACCCATACTCTCCTATCCGCATGCCTGCGAAGCTGCAAGCTGCCTTTCTGAAATCTCCTGCGTCTCATGAATGTCTCCTTGTGAGGCGCAGGCGTTGATTCGGGGTGATTCGATCGTATCACTGGGCCATGCTGCGTGCGACGCCGTGCTCCTGCTCCAACAACCATCGGTCAATCACGACCCGCCGGATTAGCGCGCGGCGGCCGGCACGAACGTGCGGAATGGCCGGAACGCCAGCGACCTTTCCAGCAAGAATGTGCGATAGGTGCGACCGCGAAACGCCAAGGTAATTGGCGGCAGCCTTGATGTCCATGATTTCTCGTTGGGCGATTGCCTGATTTCCAGCGCTCACCGTGCCATCCTCCGCTTTACAGTACGCGTATCCTCATCGAGCATCTGCAGGTCACTAGGGCCAACCTCCGCCGTCAAGTAGTGACTGATTATCTGTACAACGACTGCCAAATCTTTTCAAATGAAGCTGGCTTTCATTCGAGGATTCTTTGAGATAGGGGGGCCTCGATGAATGCAATGGTCCCTCTTCAGTTCGTGGCCTACTTCCTCTTCGATTGCGCCTCCGTTTGACCCGCGGCTCGGTTTCGGCAATAACGGACCATGGCCACATCAACGGGGGCTTCTGTCATTGAGAAGGCGCTTCTTAAACGAGGACTGCCTTCGGGCGGCTGGAGCTTCTTCAGCTCAGAACAAGCAAGTTTGGAAGCGACTTGCCTGGCTGGTCTCGCGCTTGGGTCCAACAGCCATGGCAAAGCGGTCTCCACTGTATTCTTCTTGAAGAAGTCGCAGCTTTCAGACGGGGGGTGGCCGGCTTTTCAAGGCGACTCAAAGGCGGCCTGGACAACGGCTCTCGCCCTCTGCACTTTGACTGTGCTGAATGAAATATCGATCGCCAGCGACAGAGCGCTGAAATGGCTGCTGGAAGAACGAGGCAAAGAGGGGCATTGGTTCTGGCGGTGGAAATTCAAAACAGCTGATCGCAATGTCCAATTCGATCCGGACAAGTACGGTTGGCCCTGGATTTCGGGCTCCGCAAGCTGGGTCATCCCCACAGCCTTCAGTATCATCGCGATCAAGCAATTCACGGTCTGCAATCGCACCGAGGCGTCGGAGAAACGAATCCATCTGGGCGTTGACATGCTTCTGGATCGTGCGTGCGTCGACGGAGGGTGGAACTCTGGAAACAGCATCGTTTACGGAGTGCCGCTCCGCCCTCACGTTGACGCGACGGCAATCGCACTGTTGGCGCTGCAAGACGAGCAACGAAGTGAGCTGATTCAAAGAAGCCTGACGTGGCTGAAGAAAGAGTCAGCCGGCGTTTATTCTGTTTCCAGTCTTGCCTGGTGCATTCTCAGTTTGTTCGTGTACCAAGAACCCGTTGGGGGGCTCAAGAACAGATTGGCGGCGATGCTCGGAGACGGCCGCGACATCCGGAATAACGCAACTCTCGCCACCGCGATTCTCGCGCTGAAGTGCGGCGAGATGATTCATCCCTTCGAGGTGCTGCGATGAAGCTCGATCGGCGACGATTTCTTGGCTCATCAGTAGGTGTGGCTGCGGCAGTAAGGGTGGCGGCCGAATGGGTTTGGCCGAAGCACACCGTCTGGTACCGGAGACCTCGTTCGGCTGTGGCGGTGCTTAGTGCGGCCGAATACTCGGAGAGGATCGAGGCGCTCCTTCTGGATGGATTGCGGTTGTTTCGGCTGCAGGTGCTGGGGCGGTCCGTTCTTCTGAAGCCAAACTTGGTGGAAGACTTGCCGGGCCCCGTGAACACGAACTCGACTCTGATTGGCGCCGCGGCGCGTTGTTTCCTCCGTCTTGGCGCCGAGCGAGTTGTGATTGGCGAGGGCCCTGGACATCAACGCGATACGGAACTCGTAGTGCAGGCGGCAGGTCTCAAGCCTCATCTTGCGGAACAGCAGATCGAGTTCGTGGATCTCAACCGAGATGAGCTCAGAAAGGTTAGGCTGAAAGCCAATTACAGCGGTCTGGGCGCACTCTGGCTGCCGCGCGCGGTTCTCGAATCCGACTTCGTTGTTTCGATGCCCAAAGTGAAGACCCATCATTGGGCAGGCGTCACGTTGAGCTTGAAGAACATGTTCGGAATAGTGCCAGGCATGAAGTACGGCTGGCCGAAGAATGTACTGCACTGGAGCGGAATTCACGAAAGCATCCTCGACATCTGCGCGACCGTCCCGATTCATTTCGTGATCGCAGATGGTATTACCGCAATGGAAGGCAACGGACCTCTGCAAGGAAACGCCCGCCAACTGGGGAAGATCGTGCTTGCGGATGATCCTGTCGCGGCGGACGCGACTTGCGCACGGCTGATGGGCTTTGATCCGCAGCAGGTTAGGCATCTCTCTGAGGGGTGCCATTTCCTTGGCAACCTTCGCGAGGATCGCATCAGGATGTTGGCGGAAGGAGTCGGAACATCGATGCATCCATTTTCCGTACTGCCAGAATTCGACTATCTCCATGCAGCGAGGATTTAGTTAGCGAAAGCGCTCCGGGAGAAAGAGCGGTGACACGGCCAAGGGTCTCCGTGAAATTGAAGGAAATGAGGAAAAGCGGTTCCGTCCGAAAAAAAGTGGCCGGCGCCGCAGGCGTGACCTCCTGGTTTTCCGTCGCCGCCAATCCAAGCCCAAAGGAACGAGGAAAGCTGGTTCCGTCGAGAAAAAATACAGCGACTCTGCGGAGCCTACCTCCTGGCTTCCGTGGTGCCCAGTCTGACCCCGAGGGCATGAGGAAAACTGGTTCCGCCGAAAAAGATTGCGACTCGCGGCGGACGTCACCTCCAGGACGTCGGTAAACCGAGAGGAATGAGGAAAAGTGGTTCCACGTTGCGAATGTACCTGGATCGCTGTTCGTCGCTGAATTGGAAGACGCCTCGAAGTGCCGGCAGATGCCCAGTCTCTCTCCAGAGGTCGAGCAGTTGAGAAGCCCGCCGAATAATTCTGCCGTAGTATGAGGCTTCAAGGAGCCCCGACGAGTGTTCTCCTCGATCGAACAGTTGTCCGAGAAACTAGATGCCGCCAAGTACGTCACGGATCCGGTGACGCTCAAGGTGATCTATCTTGCCGCCCAAATGCAGAAGCCCGTCTTGGCCGAGGGACCACCGGGTTCTGGGAAGACAGAGCTCGCCAAGGTGGTTGCTCTTGCTGCGGACACCAGTATCGAACGCCTGCAATGCTATGAGGGCATCAATGAGGAAAAGGCGATCGGCAAGTTCGACGAGTCGCTACAGCGTCTCTTCTTAAACACACAGGGCAGCACGGCGTCGGCTGGTTGGGCTTCCTTGCGGCGGGATCTGCATACCCTGGAATTCTTCCAGGAGGGACCCCTTCTACGGGCAATTCTCTATGAGAAGCCATGCGTCTTGTTGATCGACGAGATCGACAAGGTTAGTGAGGAGTTCGAAGCGGAGCTCCTCGAGATCTTGAGCGACTGGCAACTTTCAATTCCTAAGATCGGCACGATCAAGGCCAAGAGCAAGCCATTCGTAGTGCTGACGTCGAACGAGGTTCGCCGAATTGGCGATCCGCTGAGGCGCCGAAGTCTGTACCTTCGGTTCGAACATCCAACGATCGAACGGGAGACCCAGATCCTGGAAAAACGAACGGCTGGAACCCATGCGGAACTACATGGCCCGCTTGCGGGCTTCGCGCACGCCCTTCGCGGCTACACCCTGGAAAAGGCGCCGTCGATTGCGGAAATGCTCGACCTCGCCGAGGCGCTTAAAGTCTTGGGCGTTCAAGAAATCAGCGCCGACCTGCGCGATGTTCTCCTGCCTCTCATCGCCAAGACGCAGAATGACCGCAAGCGGCTCCTGCTGCGGGATGGCTTCGAAAGCCTGGTCTACGACACACAGCAGTACAGCAGGGCCCAGACAACTCTTGAACAGAAGGAACTGGTATGCGCAGAGCGGCGGCGTTATTAAGTACGTTGTGCGTGATGGCTCCCGCATTTGCGGGAGATCCTCTCAGCATGCGCGAGTACGAGGAGCGTTGTGCGAGTTACTACGCCCAGCAATATGGTGTCCCGCCAGCTCTTGTGCGTGCCATCATTCAGATCGAATCGGCTTGGCAGCCGGGCGTGGTTTCCTCGAAGGGCGCTATGGGCCTGATGCAACTCATGCCGGCGACTGCTCAGCATTTCGGCGTAACTCACCCGTTCTACATCCACGAAAACGTGCGCGGCGGAGTCGCGTACCTGGCGGAGCTTCAAGCACTCTTTCATGGAGACTTTCGCCTGGTCATGGCAGCATATGCGGCAGGCGAAAAGCCGATTCTCGCGCGTGGATTGGACTACTCCTCGGAAGAGGTTTTCACATACGTCCAACGGGTTGCTCAACAGTATCGCGCGGAGTTGGGGCGCAAAGGAGGGAGATAGCATGGACCGTCCGAAAGCATGTATTTACGCGGTGTGGTTGGCTGGAGTTGTCTCGGCCCAGACCGTGCAGCAGGGTCCAACACGGACGACACCAGCGGTATTGGTGACGCAGGCAGCCAGCCGAGCACAACTTGAACCAGTGGTACTGACGCGTGCCAGCCTTGACGAAAAGGTGATCACTTTGCGGCTAGCCCCGCGGGTAGCCACGTCGATCCGAATGCCGGAGCCGGTGAATTCCGTTGTAGTGGGGGATCCTGAGAACTTCCAGGCAGAGCATTCCGAGCATGAACCGGAACTGGTGACGGTGAAGCCAGTGGGCACCCAGGCGGCGCAGACCAACCTGCTGATCACGACGACGTTAGGTCATCAGGTAAATCTCCTATTAATCAGCTCCGGTGAGCAGAACAGCGCAACACAAACGGTTGACGTGCTCTTGAAGTACGGTAAGCCCACGGCGGGAAGTTTCCTTGTAGAGGAGAGCTCATTCTCCACTTCCTTCATCGCTGAAACGCAAAAGCTTGATGCGCGAACCAAAGGCCCGGACGCGGCATCGGTGAGTCCGACGACAGCGCAACTCGCGGGGCTGCTGAAGACGGCGAGCTTTGATACACCCAAAAGCATCGACGGCAAATCCACAGAAGTCTTAGATAAACTGCTCGATCGTCAGAAACGCGCGCCCCTTCCGGTTCTTTATGGCCAGCACCCAGGCGAAATTGAAGCTGGGCCGCGCGTCAAAGCCGGCGTCAGCGAGGTGCTGGACGAGGGAAACGAGGTTGTCGTTCTGTTCTCCGCCGTTAATCCCTCAAACCATGCGATCGAGATTCTACCGCCGCAAGTTCAACTCGGCGGCAAAGTCAAGAAGAAGTGGACAACGGCGGAGCAGCTTCACGTCATCGACTTTCGACTGAGCACACGGCGCTTGGGCGCCGGCCAGCGAACGGATGGCGTTGTGATCTTCGAGCGACCGAATTTCAAACAATCCAGCGAGACGTTGTTCTTGCAGGTCGCCGACTCGGGAGCGGTGGACCTTCCGGCGCTAGCCCCGATCGGTTTCGGAATCAGCAGTTTTCGAGGAGGTTCGGCATATGAAGCCCGATGACAAAACTGAGCGGACCAAGCCTGTAGAGGATCGCGAGGAGCACCCGAGTATCGAACGCGAACCGGAGTCCGAGGCTACAGAAGTAGAGGAACCAAAGCCTACCGGATGGGCTGCGCAATTGCGGCAAATCATGCAGCGTTCGGCGCAGGGTGAAGCCCGAACCAACATCAAGCGTCAGCAGCTCAAAGAAGATCGCACGAAGAGCTTTCTCCTGCTTGCCGGGCTCACAGTTGTGCTCGCGCTTGCGTTCTTTGTAATGTTCTCTACACCTAGCACGGGCCGAAAGGACATCACCAGAACCAACCAGCCCAACCTCGGCCGCGGACCAGGCGGAGAGAATACGGATACAAGCCACTCGGTGACGCCACTCCTCAATGCCGATACGCGTAATCCGGACGACAACACCGGGAACCTCAGCGCGCAGGACATTCGCAATACCGCGAAACAACGGATGTTAGCGCAAGCAAGCCCCTCTTTCGGCGACGCCCCGGCCCCACCACCTCCAGCGCCTCGTCCTGAGCCCAAAGACTACGCTTTGAACAGAATTCAGTTTCCTTCAGAGCAGCCACAAACCACGACACCCATTCCCGCCTCGAAGGTCGAGAAACTGACCAAAGCCTCGCTAGTGTTCGTGAGTTCAGGATCCGGACTGCGGGTGAGCCCGCAGACATCGAGCAGCGTGCAACCTGTGGTGCTCGAACGGAACCCGGAATTTATGGCGCTGCCGACTGGGACTCGGTTGATCGCCCGGCTGCAAACCCCCGTGAGCTCGGCTGTCAAGACGCCCGTAGTGGCTGCCATCGAGTACAACTATGAGCGGGACGGCGAGATTGTCATCCCAGCGGGCTCGAAAGCATTTGGAGAACTCAGCCAGGTGAACGATCAAGGCTATGTCGGTATTCAGTTCCACACGATCCAAATGCCGGACGAGACGACGCAGAAGATTGAAGGCCATGCAGTCGGGTTGCAATATCAGCCGTTGCGAGGCCAGGTTACCGGCCGGAACACCGGAAAGAAGTTTCTGGTTCGAAGCCTGACCGGAATCGGGACCATCCTGGCTGCAACGGTTGGGGTTCAGAGCGGCACGGGGGTTACCGACGCTCTCTCAAATAACGTTCTGCTGCGAGAGCGAGTCGCAAACAACGTCGCGGTCGCAGGCGAACAGCAACTGAACGACTTAGCATATCACCAAAACATCGTGGTCACCGTACCGGGCAACACGCGGTTCTACATTGTATTGGCGAAACCCACCGGCAGTGGCGTTGGCGCCGGACCAGCGGGATCGGCGCCAGCTGGGAATCCCGGCGGCGCTTCGGGCTTAGCTACGGCCGCCGTACCAAGCGTGCAAGAACTGCGGGAGCTGATGGAACTGAGGCGGGAACTGACCCAAATGTACCAGCAGCAGCAGAAAGCCCAGATCGCGCAAACGGCCGAACAGCAGTAAAAACACATGAGGAATTGAACGAGCGCCGAACGATCAGTGTGAGGTGGGTGTCTCGTTGAACTGGATGATCAACGGCTGCATCCCACCGAAAACGGAACGTGGCGTCTGCATTCCAGCGGTTTGCCAGAGCTCTCTGAATGGGGTTAAATTGATTCCAAGGAGAGCAGTATGTCTTCTTGGACTTTCCTCTTCGCCGCGGCGCTCGTGATTTGGCTTCTCCTCAAGGGACCGGCAGGGAAGGCCCCGCTCTTCATCCAAACGGTCTGCCGCATTGCCGTTGTGTTCTTCGCTTACTGCGGGTTCCTGTATCTATTGAAATGGAACCCATTCTGGAAATGGGTGCCGTCATTGGGATTCGAGAGCCGAAACAACGCCGAGGGCTTTCTGATCCTCCTGTCGACGATCGTTTGGCTGATTGCGACATTTCGTATCGCTTTCCGTGGTCTCCGATTCCGCGCGCTACGCGCTGCTTCCGATGGGCTGGAGAATCGCAAGGAAGACAATCGATCCAGCTTTTCCTTGAAGAATATAGCCATCTTCCACTACTTCTTCTATTTCTTCTCCCGTAAATAACTGAAGGTGTCCTGAGTCACGTGAGTTCGTCAAGCTCGCGATAGCGCTTGGAATTCGTCGCGGCTGTACTCTTCACACGACTCCCCCAGTCTTACTTCCTGACACTCCAGCCGGCCTGCGCAGAGTCAGATTCGTTTGCGCGCGTTTTCCAATCAGGCTATTTTTTCCTCATCCCCAAGCGGGGAAGAAAGGAGCAAGTAATCCCGATGACGCAAAATTCCCGGCGGCAAAAAGTCATGGTCGCCGTCGTTCTTTCGCTGTTCGTTCTGGTGATGCAGGCGGGTCTGATGGCCCAAAACCTCGGGACGGCCCCACAGGTCAACGTGGCCGTTCAGGGTCAACAAGGCACACAGCCCGAAGGCACGTTCCTGAACCTCATCAACTGGATCGGCAACGTAATCGCACCCGTTGGCGCCGGCGGCGCAGCACTTATGGCGATCGGCTCATTCGCCACGGGACGTGGATTCGGCAAGTGGGTGTTCACGGCAATCGGACTTCTCATGGTCTCCGGCGTCACACGACTGCTGGAGTTCTGGATTGCCCAAGGCACTGGTGGAGTTACTTAGAACCACTTTCGGCAGGCGCGACGGGGAAGCCCCGCGGCGCCTGCCAATTTCTTTTGGAATCGACGATTATGGCCCCTCCTCAACTAATTACGGACTTCATGAGAGTGATGCTACTGCTTGCGCCCTCCGCAGCCGTCATCTGCCTGGTGCTCGCGGGACTCAGCCTGCGGCAAGGTTCGATTCCGGACGCATTCGTCGGCGGGAACTTTGCCAAATGGATGTTCTGGGCGATCGTGTTCCTCACCCTGCCGCAACTCATCAGTTGGTTTCCTTCGTTCGGAGTGCCTGCGCCTCTGCCGAACGGCGGCATCGGCACGGGCTGGATGGCCAACCTTCAAAGCGATCTTGCAAACTTCGTGCAGAATTTCGTGCTGACAAGGCTTGCAACCTGCTTTGCGGCATTCTTCGTTCTGCGAGCAATACTCGACACCGTCCAGGGTGGACATCCGCTTCCTTCGGTTCTGGGCGCGATGTTTCTGTTAGCGATTCAAACAACCCTCAATCTGATTAAGAGCTACAACAGCGGAACCTCGTACGCAACCGCGGACGTGCTCGACAGCTTGTGGAACTACGTTGCGGGAACCCTCTGCCCGATCGCGGCCGGCCTGGCCGTCATCGGAGGTATCTGGAACTTCGTGTCCCGCAGACCAGTCATGCCGATCGTCGGTGCAACCGTGGGTCTTCTGACGGTCTCGGCGGTCTGGAAACTGATCACCAAGATGATGTAGCGGCTGGCAGGAAATATGTCTTTCTATAACGGAATCCTGAACCTGACGAACTGGGCCGGCAACGTGATCATGCCGACCCTCGGAGCATTATTCATCGCGGTTGCCGTGATTCAGTTTGCTCGCGGTTATCACAGTCTATATTCGACATGGGCCTACGGCGGTTTAATGTGCCTCATGGTTTCCGGCCTCCTGCGCATGTTCGAGAAGTTCACCGGCCAACTCGGATGGAACAACCCAGATCTCTACTGGAACGCGCTGTTGAACCTGGTGGATTGGTTCGCGAACGTCATCCTGCCCGTTTATGCTGGAATGCACGTGGCCGTGGGCGCGCTGAAGTTTGGCGGACTGTTTGAACACCAAGTCCACCACCAGTTCAGCCATGCCCGACATTTCCTGGGGGCCATCCTGTGCCTCATGGTCTCCGGCCTACTCCGGCTCGGCGAGTTCTTCGTGGCGAAAGGCACGGCAGGCGTTAGTTAAGGGGAATTGTCGCAATCCAAAGTAACGACCGAGACAGGAAGAACCCATGGCACTTACAGTGACACCAGTTCCAAGAAACCTCGCAACGAAGGTGACGTTTCTCTACTTGGAATTCGAGGACCTGTTCGTCATCCTCGGCTTGGCCGTCGTGATGAACATGTTCGGCCGGTTCCTGCAACGAGAAATGTTCGGCATCCCGATGAACGTTTTCCTGCAATACGTCGTTCCGGTGTTGAGTATTCCGGCCCTCATCTTGTTCAAGTACGGAAAACCGCGAGGCTACCTACAGGACTGGCTGATCTTTCACATGAAGCCGCACGTGTATTGCGCTCTGGAGCCAGATTCAGAACAGCGCATGGAATACCTGAAAGAGGAGTCCTAAATGCCATTAACCCTACGCCAATGGGAAGATTCGCTGCGCCAGCCCGCGCTCTGCGAATTACTACCGGTCCGAGACTATCTCGACGGCTGCATCATCCGCACAAACGGGTGCTTCGTAGCAGGCTATGAGGCTAGCGGATTAAACACGTTCTTTCACGCGGATGAAACCCGCAATCGAACCAAGGAAGGGCTGGAAGCGCTGGTAAGGTCGTTGCCCGAGCGGTCGATGCGGATGCAGGTTCGATATGAGGTGACGGATGGCCATGGCGACCTTACGGAGCGCTATATCAAGGAACAGCGAATCGAAAACGCAGTGCTTCAGGCTCTGGATCGGGAACGCCTGCAACTATGGAACACACGCCAGAACGAAGGGCACTACTTGCGGCGGAGATTGCACGTTTACTTCATCTGGAATCCTGACATTCATCACGAGAGCTCGGAATTCGAGTGGCGGAAGACCCGCAAGAAGGGAAGCAAGTGGAGCCTCTCAGCAAACAAATGCATCCAGCGAACGGTGCGGGAACATGAGGCTTTTCTTTCGGAGTTTGAGAGCTTGATGGCGGGCGCCCAAGCCACACTCGAGGCCACGGGGATGCAACCGCGCCGATTGACGGAGCAGGAGATGTTTCTCGAAATCAAGCGGGCACTGAATCCGCTGACGACTGATACGCGCCCATATAAGCAGGGCCTCGCTTACGAGAGCGCCCGTGCCCAAATTGCGAACGTCAACATTGAAGACGAACAGGACGGCCATCTAAAAATAGGCGGTCTCCTGTACTCCTGGGTCAGTGTCAAGGAAATGCCGGACGCGACATTCCCCGGTATCACGCGCGAGCTAGTCGGACAGGAGTTTCCGCTGGTGATCAGCGCAGAGGTCACGATTCCGGATCAAAGCAAGATCATGCGGGCGTACAAACGACGGCTTTTGAGAATGCAGGCAGCACAGCGAGACATCCATGGCGGCTTCAAAATCAACATCGAGGCGCAGATTGCACAAGAACAGCTAATTCAAACTCTCCAGGATGTCGTGTCCAGTTCGCTGAAGGTGTGCCAGCTCAGTTTGCTGGTTGGTTTGAGGACATCCCGCCCGATACGCAATTCAAAGGAGTTGGAAGAGGCTGAGCGTATTCTTGCAGACCGGCGGCAGCGTGTCCTCCACTCGGTTGCTCGAATGAATGGCGCCCGGGGTATTCCGGAGACGCTCGCGCAAAAGAGAATTTACATCGGGACACTCCCAGGGATGTCGGAAGAGACGAAACGCGAGTTGGAGTGCCTGACCCTGCATGCAGCAGACCTGTTGCCGGCTGAAGTCCCGTGGCAAGGATTGAGCTGCTCTGGGATCTTGCTGGAGACGCCATCGCGCCAGATGGTACCGTTTTCGCCATTCGATCCGAGCTTGGGTGATGCCAACATGCTGATCATGGCGAAGAGCGGAGGAGGCAAGACCTTCATGGCTCAGTTGTTACTGCTCATGCTGGGCCGAACCGGCGTGGAAATCTCCATCCTGGAGCGCGGGGATTCCTACCGGACACTCGTGGAACTCATGGGCGGCCGAGTCATTGAAGTGAATCTCGACGGCAATGAAACTCTGAATCCATGGGACCTGCCCGAAGGAGAAAAAACACCGTCGAAGGAGAAAATCGCATTTCTGAAAAATCTCACCCGGCACATGATCGGTGACGCACCCGGCTCGGATACCACACTCGTCGATAACGTCGTCAGCGAAGCGATCGGACGGACCTACAAGCGGGTCGGGCTCCGCTATGCGAATCCGATCCCCACCTTCTCAGACCTGCGGGACGAACTTGGCCAATGGCAGGACGAAGAGAAGATGCAACGCGCTGTCGATGAGGCAAAGCTTGCCGCCATCAAGTTGCGAACTTGGACAGACAAGGGCATCTACAGCCGGTTATTCGACCGGCACACCAATATCCGTACCGACAACAACTGGCTATTTTTCAACGTTGAGGGACTGGGTTCGGATCCTCATTTGGAGACTGCCATGAGTATGCTGATCGCTAATGCAATGGCCGAGCGGGCTTCGGGAAGGAGCGGCCAGCCGAGCATTACCGTGCTGGATGAGTGCTGGTCATTGCTCGACTCGCCAGTCCTGGCGCCGGAAGTCGTTCAACTGTTTCGGACTGCGCGCAAACGGAACTCCAGCGTCTGGGGCATTTCCCAGACACTCGAAGACTTCGTTGGAACCTCTATACAGCCGCGTCCGCACGGCCCGGGCATCGTGAAGAACGCGAATACCAAGCTGATCGGCCAACAACCAGGAGACATGAGCGTGCTGGAAAACCAACTCCACCTTAATGAAGTTGCACTCGCCGCGATCAAGCGATTCACCTCGCCACAAAAGGGCCGCTACGCGGAGATGTTGCTTGTCATCGGGGAGAAATCGGAGACGACGCAAACCGTGCGACTGGTTCCGACTCCGATCGACTATTGGATCTGTACGACCTACCCGCGCGAGCGTGCCTATCGAGCTTGGTGCTTGAGGCGGAATCCAGAGCAACCGTTGCTTGAATGCTACGAGGAGTTGGGGCGGAAGTTTCCGCAGGGCCTCGCCGGTCTGCCACAACTTCCGGAAGAACTGTCTGGCGCGGTCCATGCGAATGAGGGTGTGCACGTTTAGGAGGTCTTAATGTTGCTCTTTACAGCAATGTTCGGCGGCCTGATGCTGCTCAGCATCGAAAGCCGGCGCCGCATGATTGCAGTTTTGTTGATTGGCTGCATCGCAATACTGGGGATTTCGCCGCCACCTGCGCAAGCTCAGTTCTGCCTGCCGTGCGTAATTCAAGCGGTGCTGGCCACCATCAGCCAGACCATCGGCAACTGGCTAAGTGTAATCAACGGTGTGGTTTCCGACATTCGCAAGTTGTACGAGCAGACGATCTGGCCCATTAGCGCGATCAACCTCGCCAAGTCGCAAATCCAGTCAATCATCGCGCGGTTCCGCAGCGTAATTCAGTCGATCATGACCATCAACCCTCACACCGCCACGCTACCTAACCCAGCTGCTCTTGAGAACATCATCCGGAACCGAGGCACTGGAGACCTTGGCACCGTTCCCCAGGTGTATGTGAACGCCTTCCGGCCGGTACCGCAGGCGGGCGCAATCGCGCCGCAGGACCGAGACATGACCGACATGGATGACGCTCTTGCTCAGGACAACCTCATGTTATTGAAGGTAGCCGATCGAGCGCAAGACCTGGAATTGCAGGCGGCCGACCAGATCGAGAGCCTGGTAGGAAATCCAAATATCAACGTATCAGCACCGGGTTCGTCGTCTCTGATTACGGCGGCGGCTGTATCTGCAGAGATCAAGAGCCAGGCCATCATGCAAAAGATGATGGCCGCGATGCTCCGGCAGGAGGCCGGACGCGTGGCGCACGACAACGCCATACGCAAGCGGACTGCTACGTTCGCCGGCCAACTGCAAAACAACATGACCAACGTTCTTCAGCACAAATGAGGAGAAATCGAACATGCGAGATCAATTCAACCAATGGAGAGGCAGACTGAAGACCGGAAGTATCCACGTGGGCCGGTGGATACGCCGTCACACAGTATTGGCCGCCGTAGCCCTGCTCCTGACAGTGCTCATTTCACCGAAGACGGTCCAGGGACAGCTTCCGAGTCCATGTTGCGCAATCCTTGCAGCAGGTCTGGGAACGATCAATAGCACGTTGGGTAGCGTGATTGGTGGCGGCCTGCAGGCGATCAACACGGTCCTATCAGATATCAGCAACTTTGAACAGACGGTCGTGTGGCCCAAGCAAGCGATCGCCCAAGCTCTTGGCTTGGCAGGACAAATCCAGGGGTTCTACACGCAGATTCGCGCCATTTTCCAAATCCCAATCGCCACGGCAACACTGCAGAACCCGAGGCAACTTGAGAGCATTCTGCTCTCACGAAGCGCCGGCCAGATTCCGAACACGACAGGCGGTTATGCGGCCGTTTACGGTGTTGTGCCCACTCCACAGAATGCTCCACCACCCGTAAGGGACATGATCGACATGACTGACGCTGTAGCTCAGGATGCCATGGAACGGGCAATCGCCATCGACGCGATCGCGGACCAGGAGCTCGCTGCGGCCGATCAAATCAACACCAACGTGCAGAGCGCTACGCCAGGAAGTGCACCGATCATCGAAGCACAGGCAGACGCGTGGCTTGTGAGAGCACACGCCTACACACAATCGGCCTTGGCGGATCTCATGAGGGTTCGAGCGATCGATCTAGCGAACAATGGCGCCCATCTGAAACTCGGCAGTGCCTGGGCGGTCACCACGCAACAGAACGTAAGTACAACGCTGCAACACAAATAGCCATGTTTTACTTTCAGCAACTCTTCAATACCGCCATGGGCGGAATCGATTCGGGCGGCGCAACTGCCGGCGCTGTGCAGGTCGCGCAGTACATTTTGTTGGCTAGCTTGCTGTTCGGCATATATGAGGCTTGGGCGCGCGGTGGAGACACACACTTTCTGGGAGCAACGGCGGTGCGCTTCTTCGCGGTGGGTCTCGTGATGGGCAACTACGGGACTGCATTCCGTGACGTCAACGGCATGTTCAACAACGTGGCGAGCTTCATCAATACGAGCACCGCGGGCGGGGGTGATGTCTTTGCCAAGTGGATGGCAGATTTGTCCACCTACTGGAACAACAACAATGGCATTCAGGCACTGTGGGGCCTGATCACGGGTGCGTTTTCCGGGGTACTCGAATCACTCTTGCTCCTGGTTGGGTACATCGTGTTTCCGATCACCTATGCGCTGTTCTCTCTGTTTTATACGCTTTACGGCTCGATTCTGTATGTGGTCGGACCATTCGTGCTGGCGCTGTATCCTGCGTTCGGCTTTGGAGTGATGGCAAGAAAGTATCTGGTAAATCTGATGATCTTCAACGCCTGGGGCTTGCTGTACTCGATCTTCGGAGCGCTGATGGCCGCGATCAACATGAACTCCGTAAACACAGTCCTCAACAGCGGCAACTTTGTTGGCGCCTTCAACGGCGTAACGGGATCGTTGCTCCTCGGACTCGCCAGCATCCTCTTGTCGCTCTGCATCGCGCTTATCCCTTACCTGGCGAAACGGGTTGTAGAGGGAGATGTCGGGACAACGATGGGCGCGGTAATTAGCACCACGATGGTGGCAGTGAGAGGTGCTAGCTCCCTGTTCAAAGGCGGCGGTGGAGGAGCCGGCGGCGGAGGTGGCGGTGGGGGCGGAGGCGGAAGCACTGGGGGTAGCGGGGGCGGTGGCGGTGGCGGCGCGGCCGCCGCCGCGTGAAACGAGACGAAGCCACACTTGGAGGCGGAAATGAAAAATGGTAACGATGGGCAGAGTGTGCCGGAGAAAGTTGGCTACACGCGCTATTACGAACACGATGGCATGTTGCGAGCGTATGCGAACCGCTCGATGGTGCTAGCGATGGTGTTTGGCGTTATCGCCTTGAGCTCCTTCGCTTTCGCCGTCTACGTGCGCCTTGAGCCGCCGACGGTCATCCGCGTGGACAGCGAGGGTGAGGCGGCGATTGTCGGCGGAACGCCAAGTCCCGGACATACTCGCGGGCTGACGTTCACGGCGTCTGCTGCCGATGCCGCTCCCACAGATGTGGAGGCAAAGGCTGTTGTGCGCCGCTTTCTCGACCATTATTTGAATTACACACCGGCGACCGTCGATCGCCAAATGGCGGACGCGCTGAACATGATGACCGGCAACTTCAAAGCGCTCGTCCTCAGCCGCCTCCGAGAAGAGGACACCGTCAATAAAATTCAGGACGACCAGATCATCACAAATTTCACGGTCAGGACCATCAACGCAGTCCAGGGTTCACCGCTAACCTTCACGGCATTCGGGGTTAAAGAGATTCACCGCTTGAAGAACAAGCAGGAGACGACGGACCAGATTGTCGGCCGGTACAACGTCCGACTGGCGCTGGACCGGCGGACAGAGTACAACCCAAGCGGGCTGTTGGTGGCGGACTACTGGGAGCAACAGATGGTCGGGGACAAGAATACCGGGCTCTCCCAAGCGGACGAACTATCGCGCGAGGCGACGCGGAAAAAGAACTAGTGCAGGGAGCGATGGAAGCGAAGGCGGTACGCTGCAATGTTTGATCCGGACGCAAACCAGAAGCGGGAGAACACGGACCTGTTGGGATTTGCAAGATTCGGAGGTTTGGATCGATTGGACTGGCTCATGATCCTGATTTCCGTTCTGCTCGGAACCATCGCCAAACAACACCATTTTCTGGATCTATCCGATTGGTTTCTGGAATGGGTATCTCCGTTCCTGCTGATGGTGTTCGGCTATAAAGCGCGCCGGAAGATCGCCGAAATGATCGAAAGCTGCCGAGATCGTGGCAAAGGCACTCCCGAAGAATAAAGAGAGGCAAGTATGCGTTCGCTGTTTCCTTCCACTTATGACCGAGCGGATGTGCTGATGAGCGCTGGCTGCAGCACTTTTGTCAGCGCCGCTTTGATTCTGGTAATCCCACGAGTTGGCATTATCGTGCTGGAAATCCTCTTGGGGTTATTCTTCATCGGATGCGCCCTCGCGGCGCGAGCGCGGCTGCGAATTCAGGCGGGCTCACAGGTAAAGAAAGGACCCGAAGGTTCGACCAACGCGAAAGCGAAGTGGTTCGACAGGTACGACGTTCTCATGATTCTCGCCGTGATCGTAATTTACAGCAGTCTGTCTGGGCTATTGCGCGGTACAGGCGTGTCGGAAGGCACCGTGGGTATCTTGCCGCTCATCCTGTTTGCGGCGGGAATCCTGCTGAAACCGCGCGCCGTCCAGTTCATCGAAAGGCGCAGAAAGAATCGGACAACCGACACCCATGATGGAAGATCGCACGTGCATGCCGACGAAAAACAGGAGACCGCAGGAAAGGAAACGGTTGAGCGATGCCAGTGAACGGACCAGAAACAATTGCAGATTCGAAAACTTCTCAACCCATCGCGAGCGAAGGAAGAAGCGTGCGGGCCGCAAGGGATGCTAAG
>Ga0209060_10000666_pt1 | contig 53227 bp, 44 predicted proteins | sample Coa_R1_8_FD_187155 | JGI IMG/M metagenome (GOLD analysis project Ga0209060, IMG submission 187155) | Surface soil microbial communities from Centralia Pennsylvania, which are recovering from an underground coalmine fire - Coalmine... | ecosystem: Environmental > Terrestrial > Soil >...
GGTGCGGCGGCGAATCATCTCTCAAATGAGAGACATCGCGCCTCACAATGGCAAGCAAAACTTGTCGTGGAAAAACGCTGGAAATGCCGATTTCACCGTACTATTTTGCCTTTCGCGACAGAAACTAGCTAGCGGCGGGCGCGGCGGTGGGGGATGTGATTCGATCCGGGCGGACGTGCTACATATTATATATAGTTCCACCCTCATAAGCTCTTATAGAACCGCTCGTCGTAAAGCGCGCCACTCATAGGCCCAAGCTTTTCACGGAACTCCTTGGTAGAGGCCGCGGCAATGTGGGCGTCGTACGCGGCCAGGTTCTTCCACACTTCGGTGACCGTAAAGTGGTTCGTCCGGTTGGTTTGCTGCCACGCCGCGAATCCTTCGGCGTTCGGCTCCTTCCGAATGTCGTCCGCAAGCGACTTGAGCAGGGCGATGCAATCGTCCTTCCTGGGCGGGGCAACGTCCACATGGGTGATGACGTAGATTGCGCCCTCGCTGAGCGACGCCGGCGACGGGGCAACCGCGATGCCAACGCTCGGGCGCTCGTCGTAGAAGCCTGCCTGCAATGGCTTAAGCTTGTCTTTGAACTGCTTCAGAGCGCCGCCACTTGCATGGGCCTCGGCGGCCTTCTGGTCGGTCCACGCTTCCAGAATGACGAACTGGTTGTCGCGGTCGATGCGTTGGAGAATGTCGTAGCGCTGATTGCCGGCTTCCTTGCGGCTTGCAACGGCAACCTGCTTGAGGAGGTCACCAGCCTCAGCCTTGGCTGATGGCACGACCTCTATGTACGTGACCACGTAGGCGGTTCCGCCCGCCGGGGCCTGAGCCATGGCCGCCGGGGCGACCGCCGCGGCGGCAGCCGCAATCAGCATCCCAAAAAAAGCCCTCATCGTTTCGCTCCTTGGAACATCGAGCCGCTATGGTCTTGATCTTTGCGGCGAAACCTATCGCCGCGAGCGGGCCTTCGTCAAATGGTACCTGTCCGTTCGAATGCCGTGCATCACGATCCGCACGTCAGGCGCTATCCCGCTAACCGCCCTAAGAGCCAACGCTTCCAGAATCGTCCGCGTTTTCCTCACCGCATGTCATACGGGCTCAAGTTGCAATTGATTTCGCGACTCCTTTTCATGCGCCATGCGTAATCCGATCGTCGGAAGCGTCCGATCCCGCAGCCGTTCGCAGCGGCGATGCCGACTACCCCCCGCTGTTGACTGCCGGCTCACGACTGAACTCCACTTAAGTGGATGTCTCCCCTTTTATCATGCTCATCAGGCGGTCGATTTGCGACCTGACGTAATCGAATGTCGCCTGCTGCATTTCGTTGGCGGTCGTCCAGTTCACCAGAGGCTTAGATGCGCCTGACCCCACATTGTCGTGGATCCAGGCGCCCCCGATCATCAACACCACGCCGACGATAAGCCCGAGGATAAATCGCATTTCCCATACTCCCTGCTGGTGGCTCTTCATGCTGGCTTCAGCCAAGGCGGTTGCGTCCTGCCGCTGGAAGCCTGTCAATGCAAAAAATTCTCCCCGGTGCAATCCTACGCGACTGCGCGTGGCGGGAAGATGTCCGGTCATTAGGACTGTTCAACCCGGAAATAAGGTGGAAATACGAAATTAAGGAAAGATTCAAGGCCCCGGACCCCTTCCGGTCCGAGGCCTCTCCCGCCTCGTTGCGGTCTTGATCAGCAGACCCAGCGCAGCCGCGGGCCCCACGGGGTCGGGACCCAGCGCCGGCAACCATAATCATAGGCGCCATAGTAAAAGCGCGGGCCGCCCCACCAGCCATGGTGCCAGCCGTGATGCCAGCCGCCGCCCCACCACGCCGAGGCCGACGTCGGAACGAGCGCCGCAGCGCCGAGAGCGATCGCGGCGGCGGCAGCAAGAGAAAGCTTACGGAACATGTTCGGGTCTCCTCTCTTAAAGGGTGAAGTGGGCTTTTCGCATCGCCCTTGGCTTTTGGTCGTCTGGGCTGCCCGGACGGTTCAGCCTGCGGCCACCATATCGGACCTCTCCTGAACCTCGCCTGAGCCGGAAATTTCCTGCATGTTCAGCGACATGAATGGCGTGCATTGGCCGCATTCAGGCATCGTTCATGAAGGCGGCAATGTCTTGCTGGGTGAAGACGCCGCGGCTATAAGCGCCGCGGCTTTGTCGCTCTTAGTGAAGGATCAGCATGGCGATGGAACGGACATTTTCGATCATCAAGCCCGACGCGACCGCGCGCAATCTGACGGGCGCCATCAACGCCATGATCGAGCAGTCCGGCCTGCGCATCGTCGCGCAGAAGCGGATCCGAATCACCCGCGAGCAGGCAGAGACCTTTTACGCGATCCATCGCTCCCGGCCATTCTTTGGCGAACTCGTGGACTTCATGACGTCCGGTCCAGTAGTGGTGCAAGTCCTCGAAGGCGAAGACGCCATTGCAAGGTATCGCGATCTGATGGGCGCGACAGATCCCGCGAAGGCTGAGCCGGGGACGATCCGCAAGATCCACGCCAAGTCGATCGGCGAGAATTCGGTCCACGGTTCGGACGCCGCCGATACTGCGGCCCAGGAGATCGGTCAGTTCTTTGCTGGCATTGAGATCGTCGGTTGACAAGGCTGTCGCACGCGTCATTGCGTCGTGGCGCTGGTCAGCCACTTCAGCCAATCTCACGGGGCGAAGTGCGCGGCGGCTGTGAGAGACAAGAACGGCGGATCGCGCCGACCAGTGGGGCCGCCCCTTGTGCCGCAACTCGCGAACGGAGCGACCGCATCTGTCGCGCCTGCATCATGCTCACCTCTCGCAAACCATTTGCGACGCCGAAAATCCGCTCTAGCCATGCTCCCTTACCGCCTTGTAAGCTGACTGCGCAGTGACAGAACGTCATTGCCGCCATTGCGGCGGGTACGAACGGCGAATTCTGGGGAACGGTCTCGTGGAGATGCTGGTCAACGAAATGATGCGGCCGACCTTCTGGTTGGCCGCGTTGCAGATCATGGGGATCAATATCCTGCTGTCCGGAGACAATGCCGTTGTGATCGCGCTCGCGGTGCGTGCGCTGCCGCCGCGGGAGCGATTCTGGGGCATGGTGCTTGGCGCGGGTTGTGCGGCCGTATTACTCATCCTGTTCACCGGCATCGTCGCGACACTGCTCAAGCTGCCCTATCTAAAGCTGATCGGCGGCCTTGCACTGTTCTGGGTCGCCGTCAAGCTGGTGGCGCCGCAGCCCCACGACGCCGAAGACACGCCGGAGGCGGTTGAAGATTTGTGGCGGGCCGTACGCGTAGTCGTCATCGCCAATATCGTGATGAGTCTCGACAACGTGATCGCGGTCGCAGCAGCCGCGAAGGGGGATTACCTGCTGCTGGGGCTCGGATTGGCGGTCAGCATACCGGTCGTCATTGCGGGCAGCGCATTGTTTCTCGCGCTTCTTGAGAGATTTCCGTGGGTCGTGTGGGCCGGCGGGGCACTGCTCGGATGGATTGCCGGGGGACTGCTGCCGGACGATGCGTTCATTGCCCAATATATTGCGAGGGCCTATGGAGTGCCTGTCGTCCCCAGCCTGTGGCCGGACGCCCAGGCGATTTCAGAGGGCCTCGCAGCCGCCACAAAGTTCTCGCTGGAAGCCGACTATTCGTGGCTGGGAAGCGCGGGCCGGCTGATGTTGGACGTCGAATTGGATCCAATCGGATTGGCTTGCGGCATATTGGGGGCGATCTTTGTCGTTGTCATGGGACTCTACTTGGTCCACTCGAACAGCGCGGCTGAATCCAAGCCTGCGCCATCCGCAAAGAGCGCGTCTTGATGACATGGGGCGAATAATATCGAGGACGGTCTAAGTTGATCGATTACATAAACCACACATCAAACATTCAGATCTGCGCCCTCGGACCTCATGCTGAGGAGGCCGCGCTCTTGGCGCGGCCGTCTCGAAGGATGGCCACGGGTGCGATCCCGCCTGTGGCCGCCCTTCGAGACGCGCCTCCCTTCCACGAGCTCAGGAGCGCGCTCCCTCTCCGGACGCGGGCTGTCGGATGGCATCGATGTGACTCGAAGCACGGAAGTTCTCTACTGAGAGGACGGCTGGCGCCATGAACCAGACCGTGCGGAATGCCAGGGCGGCGGCTCGTATTGGCGCATCAGCATGCCCGCACGATTGCCCGTCGACCTGTGCGCTCGACGTGGAGATCGTCGATGGCCACACGATCGGCCGCATTTATGGCGCCGCCGACAATGACTACACGTCTGGGGTCATCTGCGCCAAGGTCGCGCGCTATGCTGAGCGGGTGCACCACAAGGATCGCCTGCTCACGCCGCTGCGTCGCAAGGGCCGCAAGGGGAGCGGCGAGTTCGTCCCGATCTCGTGGGATGACGCGCTCGACATCACCGCGGAGGCGCTTCTGCGCGCCGAACAGCGCCACGGCGCCCAATCGGTGTGGCCCTATTACTATGCCGGCACCATGGGGCTTGTGATGCGCGACGGCATCAATCGTCTGCGCCATGCGAAAAGATATTCGGGCTTCCATTCCACCATCTGCGTCAACCCGGCCTTTAGCGGCTTTGCGGCCGGGGTGGGCAAGATCGCCGGCCCCGATCCGCGCGAAATGGCGAAATCCGACCTGATCGTGATCTGGGGCACCAATGCGGTCAGCACCCAGGTCAACGTGATGACCCATGCAACTCGTGCCCGCAAGGAACGCGGCGCCAAGATTGCCGCCGTCGATGTGTACATGAACGGCACGATGGCGCAGGCGGATCTGCCGGTCTTGATTCGTCCCGGCACTGACGGGGCGCTGGCCTGTGCGGTGATGCATTGCCTGTTCCGCGACGGGCGCGCCGATCAGGACTATCTCGCCCGCTATACCGACGCGCCGCAAGAGCTTGCCGCCCACTTGCGTGAGCGGACGCCTGCCTGGGCTTCGGCCATCACCGGCTGCGATGTCGCCACCATCGAGGCCTTCGCAAAGCTCATCGGCGAGCGCAAGCGCGCCTTCTTCCGGCTCGGCTATGGGTTTTCGCGCTCGCGCAACGGCGCGGCCAACATGCATGCGGCGAGTTGCATCCCGGCAGTGACGGGTGCGTGGCTGCTTGAAGGCGGCGGCGCATTCCACAACAACAGCGATATCTATCACCTCGACACCACCATGATCGAAGGGCGCGACGTCCGCGATCCCGCCGTGCGCATGCTCGACCAGTCGCGCATCGGGGCCATCCTCGAAGGCGATGCAGACGCCCTTGCGGGCGGGCCGAAAGTGGCGGCGCTGTTCATCCAGAACACCAATCCGCTTTCGGTCGCGCCCGACCAGGAACGGGTGAAGCGGGGCTTCGCTCGCGAGGACCTCTTCGTCTGCGTCCATGAGCAGTTCATGACGGAGACCGCCCGCGCCGCCGACATCGTGCTGCCGGCAACCATGTTCCTGGAGCACGACGACTTTTATCGCGGCGGCGGCCACCAATACATCATCCTGGGGCCAAAGCTGATCGAGCCTCCTGGCGAATGCCGCAACAACCATGAGGTTCATTGCGCGCTTGCGCAGCGCCTCGGCGCCGTGCATCCGGGCTTTGCCATGACTCCCCGCGAATTGATCGACTGGACCTTGCAGGCATCGGGTTGGGGCACGCTCGCAGAGCTGGAGGCCAAACGGTGGATCGATTGCCAGCCCGATTTTGCCGCTGCCCATTATATCAACGGCTTTGCGTGGCCCGATGGCAAATTCCGCTTCAGGCCGGATTGGGAGAACGTGCCGTTCCGCAGCCCGTTCAGGTCGGGCCCGGTGGAGCGCATGCCGGCGCTGCCCGACCACTGGGATTCCGTCGAAGAAGCCGATGAAATCCATCCGTTCCGCCTCGCCACGTCGCCGGCGAGAAATTTCCTCAACTCGACGTTTACGGAAACGCCTGGCTCGCGTTCACGGGAAAGGCGCCCCGAGGTTTTGATCCATCCCGCCGACGCTGCGGCTGCAGGAATCGCCGACGGCGAGGCCGTGGTGCTCGGCAATCAACGCGGCCAGGTCCGCCTCCATGCACGGCTCTATGATGGGGTCCGCCGCGGCGTGCTGATTGCTGAGTCAATCTGGCCCAATGACGCATTTCCGGACGGCCGCGGCATTAATACGCTGACCGGCGCCGATCCGATCGCGCCATACGGAGGCGCTGCTTTTCACGACAACAAGGTTTGGATCCGGCCGCAGACGCAAGTGGCTTGAACATTTGAAGCTCGCGAATCGCGCTGGCATCACCGCTTTTCGATCTTCGGGCGATTAAAAGCGTGTTGCGATCATATTGAGCCAGTTTTGTTCAGTTCCGTCATTGGAAGATCGTATGGCGGGCACTCTTCGATAAGTTCAGAGCGAAGCGGGCCCGCCAAAGGTCGCGGCTGGTGGGCACGGCGCGCAAAAGTGCCGCTTTGCCCACCTTACATGTGATCCTCTTCGATCGAAATCTGCTTTGGTAATCATCCAGTGAGAACGGACGTTGGACTGCCGCAGGCGACAGCACAAGGGCTCGACACCAAAAGCCGTGTAAATCACGAGCTCAAGAATACCTGCTCATGAGCTTATGTCCCGGTTTCGACATAATGATCTTTCACCGTTTAAGTCCTTGAAGTTCTTGACTGTAGGATTTGTCCGCGAGCCTTGCTTCGGCCGTATTTTTGGTATCTATTACGCGAAGCAATCGGAATTTTTGGCCGTTCGTTCGGCCGCGGGCTTTGATGATCGATCGTCTCGAACCCCCCAAAATCCCGGCTTGTCGGCGCGAATCGCAGTGAGCGCATTCGCGTCTCGTCTTACGTTCTGACTGATGTGGGAGACAGACGATGCAAAAAGGCACCGTCAAATGGTTCAATCCAACTAAGGGCTATGGGTTCATCAGGCCCTCGACCGGGGAGAAAGACGTGTTCGTCCATATCTCCGCCGTCGAGCGCGCTGGTCTCAACACCCTCAACGAGGGACAGGTGATCGAGTACGAACTCGTCACCAACCGCGGCAAAACCTCTGCGGAAAACCTCAAGGTCGCGTAAGCGGCCCTTGCCGGCGCTCCCGGCAAACGGGTGCTGCCCGTAGCCCCCGGTTTTCAACCCGGGGGTTTTGTTTTGCGTGCAGATAGGACAATTTTTGTTGCAAAGGGCCTACTATCAAAACTTGTTGTTATTGCGAGAACCGATATCATTATTGTGAACGCTTAGTTCGAACAAGCATTTTCCGCGAGCGTTTCTTCCGGACCAATGCCCCTGCCTATCCCGCGCCCTTTGCCTTGAATCGAAACGAACTCAGTTTTGCGGATTATCAGGCCGTCATCTTTCGTCCAGGTTTCGACGGGCTGCGCGGCGTTGTTTTCTCCTTGTTGTGACCGCGCATATCCCCGCAGTGCCGTTGTTCTCCTATCTGCAAGGATGGACGGCAGTATGGGTGTTCTTTGCCATCAGCGGCTATCTGGTCACCATGCTGCTGATCCGGGAGGAGCGCAAAACCGGTACGATCGCCTTTCGCCTGTTCCTGGTCAGGCGGTTTTTCCGCATCGTGCCCCCTACGCAGTCGCGATCCTGATCTATTGGGCTGTGCTCTACTTGCCGGCCGTCGCCATCGTGGCGACGTATCTGCTCGCCCATGTGACGCTTCAGGAAGGCGTCATGCGGCGCCTGCTGGTTTGCGGACCGCTGGTCTATCTCGGCCAGCGCTCTTATGGCGCCTATCTGCTCCACCTGCTTGCTATCCATCTCGGATATATGGCGTTCGGCAGCGCCACGCTCGCGGGTGGCGTCCTGACCACGTGCCTTACGCTCGCCGTGACGATCCCGGCGGCGGAATTGCTATATCGGATGGTTGAGCGCCCCGGCCTGGAAGTTGCGCGGCGCCTGACCACGCCCGACGCGATGAAAAATCGCCGCAAATGTCAGGAACTGCGCAAAGCGAGATCGCGTTGGCCGAATATGCAGGCGAAACGCGATGACCTGAAGGACAGTTTCTATCTCTACATCATGCGCACGAGCATCGGCGCAGGGCTGCGAAATCAGTACACCCCCAACGAGCATTTGCCAGATCGATTAGCTGAACTGTTGCAGGAGCTCGATGAGCCGGAAGATCGCGCCGCGCAAGAAAAACGCAATCCGCCGCGGATGCGCAGGCACATTCGACGCGGTTAATCGTGCCCGGATATGCTTCACCCGTTGGGTGGCGGCGGCTTTCCCCTTGAGTCGCGCGACGGCGCGCCGCGCCACCGCTTGCCCAAGGTTCGACCGAGGTCATGGATATCTGCCGGCCTCACGGCGTGCGTGCAGGACGACCGCATGTGGCGGCGCATATGCGATTGCCCGGCGTGTGCGTGGGAAGGGGGTATACCGGGAGGGGTTCATTGCCACTCCACTCAATCTCTACGAACAGTGTCCTACCCTTCACAAGCGGCGACAGTCTGCGACTAAGCGGCCGCGCGGCAGCCGGCAAGCCTCTTCAGGCCCGGATAGTACCGGGCGGTCATGCGGCCCACGTAGCCGCGTAGGTTCTCACGCCGTTCGGCCGCGCTGCGTATGCGTGATTCGAAATAAGGACACAACACGGCGCAGACAAAGGCGAACATCGTGGCGTCTGCTCCCGTCGGCTCGCTGCCCATGAAAAATGGCTTGTCGCCAAGGAAATCCGCGATCGCGTTGATTGATCGCGTGCCAAGAGCGAGAATTTCCTCGGACGAATGGCGTCCGAGACCCTGGCCATAAAGGGCGGTCCGCAGCTTGCGGCGAACCAGTGCGGCGACGACCGGCCTGATCGACGCTGGGACCTTGTCGAAGAACCGCAGAGGGCCCTTGCGGAAATTCTCGTCGATGAGCCATCTGTCGTAAACGCTGACCCAGTAGAGCTGGTCTTCAGCCATTTTCTCGAACGCCCAGGCTGTCGCCTTCTGGCTCGGGTCGAGGCCCTGATCGAAGTCGATCCGGTATTTCTTTTCGATGTGCCAGCGGATGAAGGTTGAGTCTGGCACCAACATGCCGTCATCCTCGATATAGGGGAGCTTACCTTTGGGCGCCTTGGCAAGGCCCGTCGTGTCAGTGCGATAGAGGAGGTTGGCCATCTTCAGCAGTGTTTCGACTTTCATCACGAACGGGCTGCGGTCCGGCAGGCCAAAGGCTGGACCGAAACTGTAGAGCGTAATCATGGGCTTTGAACCAGGGGAGCCTGAGCAATCAAAGGCTCCACTGACAATCAATCAAAACGTGCAAGCTATGTTCCCGAGCGGCGATGATTGGAAACGCTGCGCTACGCCGCAGCCCTGCAACCTGCCAGTTCCTCCAGATTCGGATAGAATCGCGCCCGTCATGCGGCCTACGTACCTGGGGACGTTTTCATGCCGTTCGGCGGCCCTGCGGGTGCGTGACTCGAAATGAGGGCACAACACGGCGCAGGCAAAGGAGAATATGGCGGCGTCCGCGCCGGTCGGCTCGCTGCTCATGAAAAATGGCTTATCGCCGAGGAAGTCCGCAATGGCGTCGATCGATCGCGTTCCGAGCGCGACGATTTCATCCGGCGAGTGCCGTCCGAAACCATGGCCGTGAAGCGCGGTCCGCACCTTGCGCCGCACCGTTGCGATCACGAACGGACGGATCGGCGCCGGCACTCTGTGGAAAAATCGTACCGGGCCTTTGCGGAAATTGTCGTCATTCATCCACCGGTCGTGCACGACGACCCAGTAGAGCTGATCTTCGGCCATTTTCTCGAATGCCCAGGCGATCGCTTTCTGGTTCGCATCCAAACCCTGATCGAAGTCGATGTTGTATTTTTTCTCGATATGCCAGCGGATGAAAGTCGTCGATATAGGGGATTTTGCCCTTCGGCGCCTTGGCAAAGCCGGCGGCCTCGGTTCGATAGGGCAGCTTGGCCATTCTCAACGGCGTTTCGACCTTGCGCACGAAGGGGCTGGGGTCCGGCAGGCCCCAGGCGGGACCGCAATTGTAGAGGGTGATCATGAGCGGCTTCTCCCCTCGCTCGGGTCCGGAACGATCAGTTGGGTAGTTGGCAAAACCGTGGCGGCGTTGTGCACTGTGCCGCCCGGCGCGAAACTTGATTTTCCGCTGGCGACGAGGCCGAGCGCCAATGGATAGAGGCGAAGTTCGGCCGCGAGCACACGGGCGGCTAGCGCGTCCGGCGTGTCATCGTCGAGCACGGGCACCGCCGCCTGCGCGATAATCGGCCCGGAGTCGACCTCCGGCGTCACGAAATGAACCGTTGCCCCATGAATCTTGACGCCCGCGGCAAGCGCTCGCTCGTGCGCGTGAAGGCCCTTGAACGATGGCAGCAAGGCAGGATGGATGTTGAGCATCCGCCCGCTCCACCGCGACACGAAAGAGGGCGTGAGCAGCCGCATGAAACCCGCAAGGCAGACGATGTCGATGCCGCGGGCTTCGAGGTGCGCCTGCACCGCCCTCTCGAACGCCTCGCGATCCTTGCCAAAAGCGGTGTGATCGACGGCCGCGGTGGGAATTCCCTCCGCGCGGGCGCGCCGCAGTCCGCGGGCCTCGGGCCGGTTCGACAACACCAGCGCGATTTCTGCAGGATAGTCGGGCTTTTTCGCAGCCTCGATCAATGCCCCCATGTTGGCGCCGCGACCGGAAATCAAAATGGCGACACGCTTCCTCGCCATGGTCTAGTTCAGCGTTTCCGTGGTGCGAATCATATCGATGTCATCCAACAACCTCATCTGAGGAGCGCGCTCGTGAGCCCGTCGAAGGTGCGCGCGGCCTTCTCAGGATGAGGTCCGAGGGTTTGGATCAGATCGTTCGATATGATTGGTTTCAAGCAATCCTTTCACTAGATTGGTTCCCCGATAACTGGGGAGAGCGATCCATGGATGCCATCGCGGTCAAACTTGCGGGCGCGGACCACATCGAGGTTCCGAGAGCCCGGATCGGCCTGATCATTCCGTCGGTCAACAGGTTGACTGAGCCGCAATTCATGCATTTCGCTCCGCCCGGTCTGGGCATTCACGTAACGCGGGCGCGCATCGCCGGCAAGTGGCGCAAACCGCTGGCTGAGCTTGCGCCCGTCATCGCCGCGGCGGCGGGCGCGCTTGCCGACGCAGGTCCCGATCTTATCGTCTATCACTGCACCGACTCTTCGATGCGCGAGGGGCTCGACGGCGAACGGCGCATTCTCGACATCGTGCGGCGGGAAACGGGGATCGAAGCCATATCCACGAGCGCTCTTGTGGTCGAGGCCCTCAACGCGCTCGGAATCAAAAGGCTCGTCACCGTCAGCCCGTATCAGGACAATGACGCGATCATCGCATATCTGCGCGCCTGCGGGTTCACCGTGGTTCATGATGTGGCCCTGCGCCTGTCGGGCCATGAAGCCTCAGGCGCACCGCCGGGGCGCTGGGTCGAGGCTACGCTCGACAACGCACGCGAGGAGGCCGACGGCTACTTCCTGAGCTGCACCAACACCACCCAGATCGAAGCCATCGAGGAACTGGAGGCGGCGCTCGGCAAGCCGGTCGTCAGCAGCAACCAGGCGGTGCTGTGGGGCGCGGTGAAGCGCCTGCGATCGCGGCTTGGCGAGGTTACGATGCCGCGGCTCGGGCGGCTGATGGACCTGTGAGCAGGCTTGAGCGATGCGAATCTATCGGGGCTTTCCGCCGCGGGACCGAGGGTGGGTTTCGCTGCGCTCACCCTACGACTTATTCCGCTGAATCCGTTTGGCTGAAGCACTCAGAAATCCGGCTTGTCCGCGTGCGGCACCGTGGCGAGCTTTCCGCCAGGTTCGAGCGGGTTCTCGGCGCATATAAGGTCCGTCCGCGGGCTCACTGCGGGGCGATAAGTGATGGTCGCCGACCACGGCGTCGTGAAGACGTTTTCATCCTCGACCGTGAAATGAAGCTGCAGCACCTTGCCCCGGTAGTTGGGGTCGAATTCCCCGCCGCCGCTGGCGCGGAAGTTTTCTTTTTCGTTGCGTTCAATCGCGTCCTTGGCCTGGTCGTAATCGATGAGCCGGTACCGCTCTATCACGTGCAGGGCCGGGCTTTGCGGCGTGCCGTACATGTCGACCATCGAAAACGGCCCGACCTTAATGCCTACGGTATCGATCACCAAGGTGTCGCCCTCGTAATGGCCGACGGAATCGCCATGCCAGGACGGCAGGAGCTGCGCCGGATGGGACTCATTCAGGCGCACCCAGCGGACCTCGTTGCCGTGGCGGTAGATCATGACGACCTTGTTGGGAGTCTGGATCATCTCCATCCAGAAATCCCAAAAGATATAGGGCACCCCCGGCGGCCAACACTGGTTGCTGGGCGTCGGGTAGCCCTCGCCCGCCAGCGACATCTCGCCGTGCTTCTTGACGATTTCGGCGGCCTGCGGCTTCAAGATCGGGTTGGTGTAATCGCCCACCAACTGCTGGAAGTTGCTCACGCCGCTGCGCAAGCGCGACTTGTTCCGCACCGGGCCTGGACCGGATCGCGGCGGCTCAAAACCCGGCAGATAGGGGTGTGCCCACCGGCCGGACAGATTCGGAATAGATGCGGCGTCTTGCGCTGTGCGGGCGGCCGGCGGACCCGGAGGCGGCGCGGTCTGACCGAAGGCGGAGGTTCCCGCCGCCACCGTCACGCATAACGTGGCCGCTGCCCACATCGCACATAAACGGAAATCGCCCAGTCGCATATTCATGACCAATGCGTCCTCACTTCACTTTCGGGCCCGCTTGAAATATCTCAAATCGGGCGGAGGCTGGTCCTTCTGCGTCGGCATCAACAGCCCGTCCCCTCCGATAAAGTAGTTTTCCTTGCCGATCCGCACCTGCGCGTTGTTTTCGCTGGTGAAGAACTCAGGCCAATCGGGGTGCGGATCCGGATTGTGCACATATTTCTTGTCGACGGTCCACGGGCGGGTCAAAGCGTGGTCGATCGTCGTGATTTCGTCGTGAAGGATATTGGGGTCGGAATTGTCGCGATAAATGCGCTCCCTGAAGATCGACTGATTGTCGATGTGCAGAGGGAGTCCAGCTTCGTCATAAGCGCGAGGCCCTTTGAAGCTGCGCGTCTCAACCTCAAGCACATCGTACTGGCCGTCGCCGTCCTGGTCGACCCACCGCCCGATCGAGTAGCCCGAAAAGGTCGGCTCAATATGCTCGGGCCAGTCGCGTCCGTCGGTGAAGATCCGGCGATAGTGATCATGCCATCCGATCAAGATGTAGGTGGTGTCTGGGGTGACGACGAATTCCAGCGGCCCAAATCCCATCATCATGTTCGGCATCCCGGCCGGACGGCCCAGGGTGGTGGGAAAATTGCCGAGCCCGCCTTTGGCCTGATCCGCAATGCTCGCCGCCAGGACCGCCTCATATTCGGGAGTGAGCGGGGCTTGCTGTCCAAAGCCCCACGGCTTGGTCTGATCGTGGGACGGCTGCGTGGGGAGTGGGACAGCAAAGCGCCTCCACTGCCCTGTCCAATCCGGATACTTTGCGCCGTCCTCGGCTTGCGCGCCCGAAGCCGCAAGCGCGGCGACCGCTGCAATTATCGTCGCTCCAGGCCAACTCGCTGACATGATTGCCACCGCGGTAAGGGCGCACACATCGGCAACAGCCCGATGTCCGCTGATCCCGTCAAATCGGTTAAAGCCTACACGCTCTGAACGACGGACGCAAAAGCTTGGCGATCGGATGCCGATTGGGACCATGGGCGCTGCTGGCCTGTCCGCTCAGCGCAGCAGGGTGGGCAAAGCGAAGCGTGCCCACCCAAGGCCGCGGCCTCGGGTGGGCGCACGGCGCGCTTCTTCGACAAGCTCAGGAGCGCGCCTTCGCCCACCATGCAAGGCCGCAGGGGCCGTCGTAGCCCCTTTCGCGGAACCAAGGGAGTGATGTAGCTTGAATACAGAAATTGCCGGCAGAATTGGCGTGACCCCGCTTTGCTGACCGCCGTTTTTGCCGCAGGGAGAGACGAGGACATACGAGGACATCGAACCGACTTTCAGTCGTGACTTTGCAGGCGCGATAAGCAACGGCGCTTGGAGCGCCGGTCGGAGCGGCCAAAGTGATGGTTCCAACAAGGGAGGAGAGCGCTTATGAGAAAGCTTCTTGTTTCCGCGGCTGTGATCGCTTTGGCGGCGTCGTCCGCGCTATCTGCGGCGCGCGCCGCCGACATGTCGTTCGAGCGTGCTCTCAACGCCGACCGTGAGCCGCAGAACTGGCTGTTGCACCACAAGAACTATCAGGGCCATCGCTTCTCGGCGCTCAAGGAGATCAACACCGGCACGGTCGGCTCCTTGCGGCTTGCCTTCACGGTCGGACTCGGCGGATTGCAGTCCGGCGGGCGCTACGCCCAAGGCAACCTCGAGGCCACGCCGCTCGTCGATAACGGCATGATGTACATCCCGGACGGCTGGGGCTCGGTCTACGCCATCGACGTATCGAGCGGCAAGAAGGCTGAGATCAAGTGGAAATTCGATCCCGGCGTCGACCGCGCCTGGGCGGGCGACGTCGCGTGCTGCGGCGTCAACAATCGGGGGGTGGCATTCTGGAAGGACAAGATCATCTCGATCGCCCTCGACGGCCGCATCTTCGCGCTCAATCGCGCGACCGGCGAAGTGATTTGGGAGCGCAAGGTGGCGGAGCCGGCGCTGGGCGAGACCGTGACGCTCGCCCCGCTCGTCATTCGCGACCTCGCCATCATCGGCTCGGCCGGCGGCGAATTCGGCATTCGCGGCTGGATTGACGCGACTGACCTCAACACCGGCAAACAGGCCTGGCGCACTTATACGATCCCGGGCGCCGGGGAACCCGGGAACGAAACCTGGAAGGACGGCAAGGAGCACTGGAAGCATGGCGGCGCGTCGGTTTGGGTGACAGCGACCTATGATCCCGAGACCGAGACCATCTATCAGGGCATCGGCAATGCCGGTCCCGACTATGACCCCGAATACCGCCCCGGCGACAACAAGTGGGCCGCGAGCGTGCTGGCGCTCGATCCCAATAACGGCAAGATCAAGTGGGGCTTCCAATACACGCCGAACGACCCTTACGATTATGACGAAATCTCCGAGCACCAGATCATCAACGCCAAGGTTAATGGCGAGGACCGCAAGCTGGTGGTGCATGGGGCGCGTAACGGGTTCTACTACGTGCTCGATCGCGTCAACGGCGCCTTCGTCGCCGGCAAGCAATACGTAGATCAGTTGACCTGGACCAGGGGCCTTGATCCGAAAACGGGCCGGCCGCTCGATTACGATCCCGACAAGGACGTGCAGCCCTATGTGGCAGGCAGCCATCCGTCGCGCGCCAATCCATCGGCGACAAGGTGTCCGTCCACGCCGGGCGGCAAGAACTGGGAGCCGGCAGCGTATAATCCTGAGTTGAACCTGATCTACATTCCGTCGAGCGAGGGCTGCAATCAGCTCGATCTCGTCGCGCAGGCTGACTTCGTCGATCAGGGCGGAACCGTGAAGCCGCGCGACCGCTTCACCGGCGGCGCCGGCAAGCCTTTGCAGCAGACCACCGGCAGCATCAAGGCGCTCGATCCGGTGACGGGCGAGATCAAAGCCGTTGCACGAACCGACCTGCCGAACTGGTCAGGCGTGCTCGCCACGGGCGGCAATCTTATCTTCACCGGGCTATGGGAAGGCGCGCTGGTCGCCTATGACGGCAGGACCCTTCGTGAGTTGTGGCGCTTCGACACGGGCTGCGGCGTGGTAGCGCCGCCGATCAGTTATGCGGTCAACGGCAAGCAGTACGTCGCCGTCGCGGCCGGCCCGAAGTGGCAAGCCACCACCAGGCCGGAGTCGCTGAAATTAGCTAACGCGTGCTCCATGGTCTACGTGTTCACGCTTTGAGGCCGGTGCCCCACGTGTAGCCCGGCTTGAGCGCCGGCGAAACCCGGGCTACATCACGACATTGCGATCGCGATCTTGCCGAAATGTTGATTGGCTCTCATGAGGTCCAGCGCCTCCGCGATTCGCGCGAGCGGAAATGTCTTGAAGATCGGCAACGCCAGCTTGCCGGCCTTGAGCGCTCCCCACAAATCGGCGCGCATCAGCCGGTTGATCTCGCGAATCTCCTCGATGGTTCGCGTGCGGAAGGTGACGCCGATGTAGTCGATGCGTTTGGCGGCATGGAGGTCGAAGTCGAATTCGCCTTTCATGCCGCCGAGCCGCCCGACATTGACGATGCGCCCCAGGATCGACGCCGCTGCGAGATTCTGGTTGGCCACCGCGGCCGACACCAGGTCGATGATCACGTCGACACCCCTGCCGCCCGTTGCCTCCTTCACTTGGTCCGGCCATCCGGGGCTTGTGGAATCAAGCGCGAGATCGCAGCCGAATTCCCTAAGCCGCGCGCGCCGCTCCGGATTTGTCGAAGCGCCCATGACCAGCGACGCACCCATCAGCTTTGCGATCTGCATGCCCATCAGACCTACGCCAGCGCTGGCGCCTTGCATTAACAGCGTTTCGCCGCGCTGGAGGCGTCCGGCGGTGACGATCGCGTTGTGCATCGTGCCAAGCGCGACCGGAAGTGCGGCGGCCTGCTCATAAGTCATGGTGTTCGCCGGGATCACGTGGACTCGCGCAAAATCGGTGACGGCATATTCGGCAAGGCCGCCTGGCGCTGTCGCCATCACGCGGTCTCCCGGCCTGACGCTGGAGACTTCGCTGCCGATCGCCTCGACCTCGCCCGCGCATTCGAGCCCGATGCGCGCTCCGACGCCGCCGACCGCGCCGTGCCGATGGCCCGACGCCACAATGAGATCAGCGCGGTTGAGCGCGGAGGCGCGCACCCGGATCAGCACCTCGTTGGGCTTGGGCGCGGGCTTTTCCAGGTCGTGAATCTCGATCCCGGCAGGGCCCAAAACGGCGGCTTTCATGACGATTTCCCGAATCAAATCGGCCGGGCAGCCATTGCGCTGCCCGGCCGTCTGCTTGAGAGACCCTACGGCTGCAGCGAGGCGAGGTAGGCCGCTGCGTTCAGGATGTCCTCCTCGTTGAGCTTGCTGACGATCGGCGCCATCAGGGGCGTCCACGTTCCGGTCCGGTTGCCGTGCTGCATATCGTAAAGCTGCCGTCCGATATAGCTCGGCGAGCGGCCAGCCAGCGTCGGCACCGGCCCTAGTCCCTTGAGATCGACGCCGTGGCAAACCGTGCAAGCCGTTACCTTGCCGTTGCCGGTCGTGACCAGCGCTTCGCCCTTCTTGACGCTGCCGGGCGGCACGTAGGCGATGAAGCCCGACCGCGGATTTCGCCGGATTTCAGTGTCCTCCACATTGACCGGAGTCTCAACGATGCGTTCGCCGATCGGCTCCATGCCGGCGTCGGCGCCCGTGAGCGGGAGGAATATGCCCCCCTGGGGCCGGGTCTTCGGCACCGTCTCGCTCTCCACTACCTTGATCCAGGGCGTCGCCGGGATCGACGAGAAGTATTTGGCAGCGACCCTGATGTCCTCATCCGTCATCGATCTTGCGAATCCCGCCATCAGGGCGGTGTTCCCCTTGCGGGGATCCGAGGTCTTTCTGGCGCCGTTTTTGAAGTCCGTTAGCTGCTGCACGATGTATTCGTAGGTCAAGCCGGTGACGTTGGCGTTCTCCGGACGACCCTTGCCGTTCGGGTAGTGGCACAAACCGCACGCAAAGATTTGCGGGTTCGCTGACTCGCGGCCGTGCGCAACGATATCAGGCATCGGCGGATGGTCCTCCGGATACCAGTCGGCCGGGCCGTACCGGTTAGCGATCTGCGCACGGGTGAAGGTCGCCTTCGATCCTGGCAGGGTGTGCTGCACGGTGTTGTCGAGCGGGGCCGGGGCGGCCGGGGGAGCAGGCGGCGGCATCGGGTTCGGCGGCGGCCCTGCGAAGCCGTAGGCCCACGGGGGCGGCACATCGGCAGCATAGACGGCCGTAGCAATGCCCGCCACGGTCCCGAACGTCAAAGCGGTGGCAGCTAAAAACAACTTCCTCATCGTTTCCCCCTTCAAGCTATGCTTCTGGTCCGATCTTGTCGGAGTCCGTTCGCAATAAATTCAAAGCTACCAGTTCAGCGCCTCGTTTGGAAGGCGCTCGCGGGCGGTTGCCTCACCCGCTCATGCCTCGATCGGGATCACGTCGACGGCCGTGGTCAGGCGCTGCCGGCCGGAAGCCAGTACGACACCGTCGATCGGGGCCACGTCGGCGTAATCGCGGCCTATGGCGAGGACGACATGGTCCTCGCTTGCGATCAGCGCATTGGTCGGGTCGAGCCCCCACCAACCGAGAGCGCCGCACCACACCATGACCCAGGCGTGCATGGCGTCAGCCCCGGCCAGCCGCGCCGCGCCGGGCCGCGGCACGGTGCGCAAAAATCCGCTCACATAGCCGGCCGGCAGGCCGAAGCTGCGCAGGCCGGAGATCATGATGTGCGCGAAGTCCTGACATACGCCGCGGCGCAGTGCGAACGCCGAGGACGGCGTCGTCGATACCGTGGTGGCCCCAATCTCGTAAGTGAAATCGCGCTTGATCCGCTGCATCAGCTCCACGGCGCCGGCGAATACCGGACGGCCGGGCGGGAAGCTCTCCCGCGCATAATCGCGGATTTCCGGATCGAGCGATACCTGACGGCTCGGATGGATGAAGTGGACCGGGGAGGCCGGGCTGATGTCCTCGCTCGCATAGGTTTCGTCGCGCACCTTCTCCCACGGCGGTGATGCATCGGGGTCGATCGGCGCAACCGCTGCGACGCAAACGCGCGCCGCCAGTGACACCGTCAAGGTCTCGTGGGGATCGTCCAGCTCGGCTACGGTTCGCCAGTTGTGGAAAAAATCGGTGGCTTCGCGCCGGTTCGTAGGCGCCGGGTCGATGTCGAGCATCGCCGCGATGACGCGCTGGCGATCCCGCGCGACCGGCAACAGTCGCAGCACATGGCGCGCTCGCGTAACGGCGGTCTCGTAGACGTAGGTCGTGGTCTGGCGAATGTCGTAAATCATGCGATGTCACAAGGCCCGTCGTTCAGCGACCCCAACTCAATTGCTGTCAGCAGGCGCAGCGGAAAGCCGCCAGCCGCTCGGCAACCTGGAATCGACAGCGCAACATCACGCCTGTCAAATCTGTATGCCTGTAGCACGATAGCGTGAGCAAGGCGTCCGGCTCTCGTTTTAGTCTCGCGCTTCGCTTGTTTTCGGATAAGATATTGTCGGCGCCCCATGCGGATGAGGGCGAGGCGCCTTAAAAGGGGAGGCCAGCATGAATTTACGGCGGGATTGCCTTCTATTCGCGACATTGGCGACGGCGGCTGCGACGCCCGCTTTCGCGCAGACGGCAACGCCGGCATCGGCGCCCGCCGCGACCGCAACGCACAGCGCCGCATCGATCCCGGACCTCTCCGGCGTGTGGAATCATCCGGCCTTTCCCTGGTTCGAGCCGCCGGCGTCGGGACCCGGCCCGGTGACGAACAGGTCGCGCTGGCCGCAGCAGCCTGGCAGCAACGGCGCCGGCTCGGTGGCGCTGCCTCCGACCAAAGAAGGCGTGAGCGACTACGACCAGCTCGTCGGCGATTACACCAATCCGATCCTGCAGCCGTGGGCGGCGGAGGTGGTGAAGAAGTTCGGCGAAATGTCGCTCGCGGGCATCACCTATCCGAACCCGGCCAACCAGTGCTGGCCCGAGCCAATGCCGTTCATCTACAAGCAATTTCTGGTGCAGCTCATTCAACGGCCGGACGAGATCATTTTGTTGTACCATGGCGATCATGAGGTGCGCCGCGTGCGCCTGAACCAGGCTCACCCGCAGCCGGTGACGCCGTCCTGGTACGGGGATTCGGTCGGGCATTACGAGGGCGATACGCTAATCGTCGACACGGTCGGCGTCAGGACTGATCGCCCATATGCGATGATCGACTTGTTCGGTACGCCATACTCAAAATCTCTGCATATCGTCGAGCGCTACCGCGTGCGCGGGTATGACGACGTGAAGGATGCAATCGAGAGGAACAAGAAAGAGAACTGGCTATTCGCCGGCGATATTTTCAGCGGACACCGAGGCAAGTTCTTGCAGCTCCACGTGACGATCGAAGATGCGAGCGTCTTCACAACGCCCTGGACGTCGACCCTGACCTATGTATCGAGCAATCAGCCATTTCCGGAGGAGGTCTGCGCCGAGAACAATCGATGGTTCCCGGGGAACGAAGCCAACCTGCCAACTGCAAACAAGCCGGACTTCTGAAGGATGACCACCCACGTGTTCAACAAAGCCCGCCATCAACATTTTGAAACCGGTTGATACGGCGCGCGTCCAGTCTCTTCAGGGCGACGGCAACACGCTTGCCGCCCTTGCTGTCCGCAGCCGGATGCTGGGGAGCAACGACAAGCATGCGAAGGCTTAACTGGGCGGAAAATGCTCCGGTTTCCGGGGGCTGCCGTTTCGACGAGCGGGCCGCGGCGGCGAGCGGGCCTCTACGCTCCGAATTGTTCCAGGCGCGCTTCAATTTCTTCTTCCGTGCGAGACGGATTTTCCAGTCTGATCTGTGCGGCGAGCTTTTTGCGGCGCTCGACATAAGCTTGCAGCGCCCCCGCATCGGCCATGACGCCAACGAACTTTGGCGTTCGCGCGTTGGCGATGCGCCCTGGCCGCATAGAGCGCGGAGGCTCTGCATTCTCGATCCGTCCACACGACACCTGCTGATCCGCCGCATTGGCGTCGCTCGGGTGCCCGGCATTGGCGCCGGGCTCTTGGTTCATGTGATTGATCATTGGCCTCTACCTCTTCCGGGCAGCTCACGCCCGTTAGTTCCCCCATAAAATGTCTGATGCTATTTTAGACGCCCCGCATTACTCCGGATCCGGAGCGCATTCCCGATGATGCTCTTTTCGCGGGTATTCCCTGACATCGCCGAATTTGAAAATCAAGTTAATATTCGAAAGCGCCTTATTTTGAGGCGCCACCAATAATCAAATCTAACGAGCGTCAAAGGTTTTTTCGATAGCGATTTAAAACCTTTTGCATTTCTTGTTGCGACGCCTGATCGCCGCGACAATTCTGTCCCGCAACGGGCAGAAACTCTGATCTGCAGCTACCGCTCTCATGAACGGGCCATCTCTGCAGCTACCACTCTCATGAACGGGCCATCCCGGGGATTGTTTCACGCGGCAACTCTAGTGAGAGTCAGGGGTGAGAGATGGAACGTCAATCTCGTGCTCGGCCTTCAGCCGCCATCGCCACGACGCTCCGGCCCAATACGATCTCGGAAGAACCTTGTACCCAGTGTTCGGCTGCTGTTGTTCAGATGGCTGCGGTGCAGCCGCCGTGGACGATGCCGCCTGCGCTGACGAAGGGGGCTGCGGCGACGCCGGCGGCGCGGAGGGAATCGATGCGGAAGGCTCCGAAGGAGGCGGCGATGCAGGCGGCAAGGACGATGAAGGTAACGATTTGACCCTTTGACTCGCGCTTACGTTACGAGTTGTCCGTTCGTCCGATGTGTGGCTGGGCGAGCAGGTCGGGCACTTCGAGTTGGTTTTCGCCGTCGCTGGCAGTCGATAGCTGCCGCGCGGGCCCGGTGTCGGCTCGATCGAGGCATCCCCATCGAAACGCGGCGCCGGCGGCCGATAGCGGCCGCGCGGGCCCGGTGTCGGTTCGATCGAGGCATCCCCATCGAAACGCGTCGCCGGCGGCCGATAGCGGCCGCGCGGGCCCGGTGTCGGTTCGATCGAGGCATCCCCATCGAAACGCGGCGCCGGCGGCCGATAGCGGCCGCGCGGGCCCGGTGTCGGTTCGATCGAGGCCTCCCCGTCGAAACGCGGCGCCGGCGGCCAATAGCTGTCGCGCGGGCGCGGTGCGGGTTCGAACGTCGCTTCCGCATCAAGAGGCGGCGCGGGCGGCCGATAGCGACCGCGCGGATCGAGTGTCGGTTCGAACGGCGGCTCCGCGTCGAGACGCGGCGCCGAGGGGCGGCTCGGCGGGTATGCCTCCCGCATTGCTAACCGGCTGTTATCACCGCGCCGCCGTCCCGGCCGATCGGCATATTGATATGGGTCGCGATACGCATCGTAATAAGGCGCCGCTCCCGCATTAGGCGGATAGGCGCCTCGCAGGATTCCGCCGTCGGGAACGTAGGGTGGCCTCGGCGCTTCATCCGGATCGCGGTAGCGCGGCGGCAGGGGATTGGGCGTTCCGCCTCCGACAATGATGGTCGTATTGGCGGGCCCTTCCTGCTCTACCATTGCGTAAAGCAAGGCGGCTTGCTGCGGGTGAAGTCGGACGCAGCCATGTGAGGCCGGCCCCCCCAATTGCGAAATATCGGAGCTGCCGTGAATCGCGTAGCCTTGGTGAAAGAAGATGGCGTGGGGCATTGGAGCGTTGTAATAGGCTTTGGAGTACCAGATTGGTTCAAGGCGTTCCGGTGTGTAGACCCCGCTGGGCGTTGAAAACCTGTCGCGTCCGGTTGAGACCGGCCAAACGTAAAGCAGCGCACCATTTCGAATGACGGATATCTGCTGCGTCGACTTGTCGATGTACAAATCCAGCTTGGCGTCAGCCTCGCTCGCCGCGGCGACAGCACAGAGCACGATTACCGAGAAAGCCGAACTACGACGCATCGCGAGCTCCTTGAGCCGACAGTCGACCGGCAGAAATCCTGATCGCAGATCTTAGATGTTACTTTGGCGTTTAGTATGCGAGGTAAATCGAGGCGCTTTTTTGGCGATATCGCCTTGATTATAGTTAACAGCTGATTTTCAGCGTTCGAAAGAAAACTGTAATCGCTTTGCCTGTCGATATATTAACCATAATAGCAAATAAATAATTCAAGATGGCAGCTTCAAAAGCAATCATTAAACGTTTTATCATGCGCTGGGAAGCTTCTGGCTGCGCTCTCGTATATACAATCAGAGCGGGTCCGATGAGATTGAAACATATCTCCGCGGCATCATGCCCGTCTCCGGACTTGATCCGGAGTTGCCGCGGTCATTTACATCTTTCGCGCGCTTTAGACTGGAAGACGTGGATGACGGGAGAAAGGCGATCATGACTCGGAATAAATAGTTCAACACGACCGAAACGTGCGCAGTTAATTGCGGCATTAAGCGGATATCTTCATGCGGCGAATAATAATGAAAGCCAGAGTGGCAAAATGTCCTCATACGTCAATTTTCCTCAAGTAACGTTACTTGAGGTTGTCAAAAAATACTTGTTGCAGCTTGAGCACTTTATCATAAGCTAAAAGGAAAGAGGTCGAGCTACGGCATTCACAATACGCGAACCGGCTCATCGGCTGATGGCGGCGATCACCTTTTGCGATCCGATCTTTCGGGGCTGGCTTGACTGGCGCAGCGCTAACGCAGCGTTGAGTCGCGCGCGCTGCGATAGGGAGGGACAGATGCGCAACGATGGGGCAACGGGACAAACCCACCACCGCGGTTTGACAGGAGCCGGCCAATTTGGCGGCCTCAATCGTGCAATTGCCGCGCACGACGCGATCCGTCGCGATGGAGAAGCCGGGGAGGCCGGGATGTCCTGGAAGGTTGAGGTTGTGGTGGATGAATCGGGCGAATGGGAGGGAGACCCGTTGCGCTTCGAAACCGAGCGCGAAGCATTGGCATATGCGCGCGATCTTGAGCTGCGCTGGTCGGCGGTGAGGGACAAGCGCCTCGTGAAAAGCGAAGACCCGGTCAATTACAGTTGGCCTCAGCGCCGGCGGACCAGGAGCGCTGGCGGCTGATGTCTCACCCATGTCTTCCCTTCTGCGAACCCTCGACGCCCCGGAGGTCTGGTTCGCCGCATTGAGGAAGCCGGCCGCATGCGAGTCGCGTTCGCGTTGCCTTACCAACGCGGGCGCCATGCCGTCAGGTCGCCCGGAAAAACGGTTTTGGTTGCGCAAATAAGATCGTTTCTGCGCGGCAAGTTCTGCCGTTAAGCTTGGAGCCGTCTCGCATATCCGCTTGCGGCAGGACGCGGCCGGACATGAAACGCACCTCTGGACACGCTTCATCGCCTAGCGACTCGCCGCAAGCGGCTCAAAGGAACTAATCGGAAAACAAGTTCTGCAATGGATTGCCAGCCAGGCCGCAAAATCCCGTCTTCGCATCGCGATCGGCCCATCGCCACATCATGCATCCCGAACCGAAACACCTGAAGAACTTGGCCCGAGCCAGCCAATGGATGCGTGGGAAAAAAGTCCTGAATACCGCATTCTTCACTCGGTTCCATCGTCCGGGATTGGAGCGATTGCTGGCTTGCCACACGTTCATCCATCGCACGCGAGCCATCGGGCACCACATCGAGCGTTTGGCTTGCCGTTCCGTTACTATCATGGGTTGCCTCCGGCTTAGTGAGTGAGACCAACAACCCCGAAAACTCGTGTCAAGGTCCTGTTGTGGTGGCGAATTATACGCCGGTTGCGGCCGCGGCCCGCTCCGGGATGGGGACGAGGAGACGGGCCCCCGAGTGTTGGTGTCACCGCGTCGAGCTCTGGTTCATCCCTGTCGGCGTTCTCGCTCAATTAAGAAATGCCCTCTCCGCAGCTCCGCGTTGCAGGCGACCTCTGAGTCGAAACACGCCACTCCGCGGTCGGCAAAGCGACAGTAAGCATCAAGGTGAATTGTGACAACAATCGTAGCGGCCTTCCCGGCACCGCAAAAACGCCCGAATCAGCGGGGCCTCTAGAGCCCTCGAAGACCAATCGGGTGTGTCGGGCCCATCCGATGAGGGGAGGTCGAATGCCGGTCAGAAACGCATGGCGAATTGAACCGCGCGTGGAGCTCGCCGAGATAAAGAGCATCAGCGACGTTCAACATTTTAAGCGTCCATGTCATTTCGCTCATCATCGCGGGGCTCGCAGCATGGGCGGTGTTCGTCTATATTCCTCCGCGAGTGACTGCGCCTCTTGGTTGATGGTCGCTGCCCACATTATGCTAGCCGGACACAGGGCATAAGGCATCAGCGATGTTCAACATTTTCAGCGTACATGTGATCTCCCTCATTGTAGCGGGGCTCGCAGTCGTTGCAGTATTTGTCTATATTCCTTTTGTAAGTGACTACGCGTTTTGGTTCTTGGTGGCCGCCTACGTTATGCTCGCCGGACACCGGTGAAATGAACCGCAGCGGCGCGCTGAGAAGAGCTTACTCTACGCAGGGCAGCTCACCGATTCAGCCAAGGGGCAAAGAGCCGCCTCCTGCACGGTTGAGCAAACGGCGAACGCCTGCGCGAGGTTCGTCCGCCGCTCGTGTCCGAGTCTCAACTTCGCCCCCATAATCGAGTATCGATTCGGTATGGTTATTCAACGTAGCTGGCGTTGAAATAGCCGCTCGGCATACCCGCAGGCGGTCGCGACGATTCAAAGTCGGATGCCGGTTGCGCCGAAGCCTCAAATTCATATGGGGGCTGTCCCGAAGCCACATATGGGTATGAGGCAGGCGCTGGAGCCTGATAAGGATATGGAGCCGGCGCCGGCGGCACGTAGCGGTATGAGACCGGCGCCGGCGGCGCCGGCGGATACTGAACGCCTCCGAAACCAAGGCGCGGCCGCGGTCCGCTGCTATAGGCCACGTAGCCATCGGGATAGGAATAATAGGGGTAACCCGCGTAGCCACTCGGATAGTAATAGGGGTAACGGTAAGGATAGGGCCCGGGGTAGCGGCGCTCCCAATAGTCGGTCCAATGCCGCTCAACTACAGGACCTGGCCGCACATATGGCCTGTAGCCGCACGGGTTGCAGCACGGGCGGCAGCCGCACGAGTAGCAGCCGTGGTAATAGCTCGGGTATGCCGTGTACTCGTAATAAGGGTAAGCAGGATACGCGGGATAAGGAGGATAAAGGTCGGCGCTCTGTGCCGGTGCGGCAGCGGCGAATGAACCAAGCAAAGCGCCGCCGATTATTGCGACAAAGCCGGCGCCAGGTGGCTTGCGCCCCCCGATAATTGCAAACGTCTTCATGATGGCCTCTCCTGTGCCACGCATTTTTTGCGGGCGTTGAGACAGAAGGTAAGCGACGAAAGTAGGTCATTCGACGGCCGCATTGAGGCGAACTACAAGTCGACAACGCGACCCACCCGGCCGGCGGGCTTCAGCGGTTTCGTGGCGGTCCCGCAACGGCGGTCGGCAGCCTTTTCGCAAGGTTTCGGAAACTGATCGAAATTCAATTATTTAAAGCCTCGTGCCGGCGCTATTCTGATACTTTGTCTTGCGCCGTTAACCATATATTTATCGTATTAACCATATGTTAAGAAATTGGCCGCACGGCCACAATTCCTGCTGCAAAGAGTTCAGCATGGCCGGGCGGCCATGCTGAACCATGCCATTTCCTGTCGCGGCTGGTTCGGCGGAGTGGAGCACTCTGCGCCGGGCAAGGCCCTAAGATTCACGATCGCTCGATCGCGTCGCGGAGGACGAAGGCGCGGGCCGCTCAAGGCAGAGCGTGTGCTGCACATTACTGGCGTCACCTCGGTAGAGGATCGCCGCGGCGACAGCCCTCAAGCCGATTTCACGGTTCCGCTCTCCGTGAACCGAATGGGCTTGTTGGTGTGCCCCAAACTGATAGCGATTCATTGACGTTCTCCCATCGATAGATTCGGTCCCCCTGGTGGGGAGTCCTGAACAGACGGAAGCCGAAAAGACCGCGCACCACCGATATATGCTGGCCACTCAGCGCCCTGTGCTCCGGCCCCTCCGCGGCCAGCAAAGCTGCACCAAACGCTTGGGGCAGTGCTGACGACCGCGAACCAGCCGGGCCAACCGCAGAGCCAACTTACTCAATCGCGATGCGTGTACGTCCTTGCAATTCTCCCCCGCCCCGGTTGATTGAGCGTCTGGGAGCAGCTTAAGTCAACGTGCATGCTGGGATTATTCCCGCTGAGATGCAGTATTTTCGCCGGGTGTGGCAAAAAAGACAGAGTCGTGGCAGTTCTGGGTTGGTCATTGCCGGAGATGAGCAGGCCGGCCTCGGCCATTCACGGGCGGGCCACTGTGTCTGGCCGCCGACTTCATCCTCGCAATGGAGATATGTGACCTATAGCGGTTCCCGGTCGACTGGGATCACTCGTAGCGTGGGCAAAGGCGTAACCGAAATTGGCTGTTGCCGATTTCGGCACGATTGACTGCCGAAGTCGGGCAAGCCCGATTTCCGTGCGCCGTGCCCACCGGCGCTCGTCCTTTCGAGGGTGGGCACGCCTCGCTTTGCCCACCTACACCGTTTCCATATGATCGGAATCCGCTGTAGCGACAGTGCGCCCTCTCACCTCATCGTCGGAATAACGAACTCCATCCCTGTCTTGGTCCCGGAGGGCCAGCGTGACGTTACGGTTTTCGTTCTTGTGTAAAACCGGATCGAGTCGGGGCCATGTTGATTGAGGTCACCGAACGCCGACCGCTTCCACCCACCAAAGGTGTAATATGATAGCGGCACCGGAATTGCGAAATTCACCCCCACCATGCCGACATTGACGCGCTCAGTGAAATCCCGTGCAGTGTCGCCGTCGCGGGTGAAAATGGCGACGCCATTGCCGTAGTCATGCTCAGAGGGGAGCCGTACGGCTTCCTCGTAGTCCTTGGCGCGCACAACACACAGCACCGGGCCGAAGATCTCTTCCTTGTAGATGCGCATGTCCGGCGTCACATTGTCGAACAGGCAGCCGCCCATGAAGTTGCCATTTTCGTAGCCCTGCAGCTTGAAGCCGCGGCCATCGACGACGAGCTTGGCGCCTTCCTTCACGCCCATGTCGACATAGGCTTTGACCTTGTCGAGGTGGGCGCGCGTCACGAGCGGGCCGAAGTCCGTCTGCGGGTCTGACGATGGGCCGACCTTGAGGCCCCCCACCCGCGGTATCAGTTTCTGCATGAGCGCGTCCGCAGTCCCCTCGCCGACGGGTACGGCGACCGATACCGCCATGCAGCGCTCGCCCGCCGAGCCGTAGCCCGCGCCTATCAAGGCATCCACGGCCTGATCAAGGTCGGCGTCCGGCATGATGATCATGTGGTTTTTAGCGCCGCCGAAGCACTGCGCGCGCTTGCCGTTGGCGCAGGCGGTCGAATAGACATATTCCGCGATCGCCGACGAGCCTACGAAGCCCACCGCCATCACGCGCGGGTCCGTGAGCAGGGTGTCGACCGCCTCCTTGTCGCCGTTGATCACGTTGAGAATGCCGGGCGGTAGCCCCGCCTCGGTCATCAGGGCTGCGAGCCGCATCGGCACCGATGGGTCACGCTCCGACGGCTTGAGCACAAAGGCGTTGCCGCAGGCAATCGCGGGCGCGAACTTCCACATGGGAATCATGGCGGGAAAATTGAACGGCGTAATGCCAGCCACCACCCCGAGCGGCTGGCGCAGCGAATAAAGGTCGATGCCCGGCCCCGCACCGGAGGTGTGCTCGCCCTTCATCAGGTGGGGAATGCCGCAGGCAAACTCCACCACTTCCAGGCCGCGCTGGATGTCGCCGCGGGAGTCCGCGATGGTCTTGCCGTGTTCTGAGGACAGCAGTGCTGCGAGGCTGTCGAACTCTCGGTTTACAAGCTCGAGAAACCGGAACATGACGCGCGCCCGCCGCTGCGGATTGGTGGCCGCCCAGGCCGGCTGGGCCGCCGCCGCCACTACGATGGCGTGTTCAACCTCAGCGTGCCTCGCGAACGCCACTTTGGCCTGGACTTCGCCGGTATTAGGATCAAAAATGTCGCCAAAGCGGCCGGAACTTCCCCTCACCTCCTTGCCGCCAACAAAATGGCCAATTTCACGCATTGGTAGTCTCCCTGAGAAGTTCGGCGGACGCTGTTGCCCCCCAACGCCCCTCTGCACAAGCAGGGAGGGTAGGGAAAGGGGGGGCCATGCCGCGGCCGTATGGCAGGGCCAGAACCGCCCATTACAGCGGGAGGTATAACGCAAAAATCCTCATTTCTCTAAGTCAGAACGGCTTGAGAGACCGGCGTGGCGCCGGATCTTTCAAGCCTGCTGTCCGCCGCATCCTTCGTTACCAGACTTCGCGTTCCGCTGCTGCCGATGTCCCACTTGAGTGAATTGGGTGTCGTGTGATGCTGAGCCCTCCGCAATCCGGCGAAGTGAAACCCGCCCCAAACGCCCTTACCACCGGCGACGCGCAGCCGCCTTTCCCGCGCGCGACCATCAATGTGCGCTTAATCGCAATCGTGCTCACGATTGCGGTGCCGCTCAACCTCGTTGTTGCGGCGGTCATTTGGAGGCTGGCCAGCGCCGCCAACGAAACGCAGCGCGCCAGCCTGCTTTATTCCGCCCGTTCGGTAGCGGCCGCGGTCGATGCCGAACTCGGCAAATACATTGCGCTCGCTCAAGTGTTGTCGCACTCGCCGGCCTTGTTGGAGGACAGCACTGACGCCTTCGAGGGGGAGTTGCGCGCGAGTCTTTTATCCGACCCGGATGTCTGGGCGATCATAGCTGATGTGAACGGTCGGATGCTCGTCAACACCGCACGGCGGCCGGGTCAGGGGTTTTTGTCGCCGATCAGGAGCAGAGAGGGAATTGCCGCGCAGAAGGAGGCGTTCGAAACCGGTTCGGTTGTCGTCTCCGACGTTTTTATGGGGCCCGACCAGAGATGGGCGGCGACGGCCAATATTCCGATCTTCAAGAACGGCGAGCCTTTCCGCGCATTTGCCGTCACCATGCACACGCGTCGTTTCCTGGACCTGGTCGCCTTCCGGGAGATGCCCGCGCATTGGGTGGTCGGGATCCGCGACACGCAAGGCCGACTGGTCGTCCGCCTGCCGGATCATGACCGCCGGGTCGGTCAACTCGCTTCCGAGCAAATACGCCGGATCATGAACCAAGACGGTCTGTTCGACCTCGTGACGAGTGAAGGCGATCAGGTCATCCTGGCCAATGCCCACTCGAATGTGAGCGGCTGGACCACGGGTATTGCGGCGAAAACTGCAGAACTGCGCGCGGCGGTCCTTGGCACCGTCGGCTGGGCCATAGCGCTGGGGGGCATTATTTCCCTCCTATCGCTTGTGTTCGCCTTGTGGATCGCGAGACGCATAACCCGCCCGCTTGCCGAACTGCGCGAGAAGGCGGCGGCGCTGCTGAAGGACCCTCAGGCGCCGTTTGAGTCGGGCGTGCCGGAGCTGTGCGAGCTCTGGGCGACGCTCAAGAGAGCATCCGCGAGCCGGTTTCGCAGCGAAGCATTGCTGCGAAGGAGCGAGAAGCGGCTCAGTCAGATCATCAACACTTACAACGGGTATGTCGGCTTGCTCGACAGAGATGGCCGCATCAGAGAAGCCAACGTGCAGATGCTGCAGGCCATCGGCGCGCCGCGGGAGGCTGTGATTGGCCAGCCGTTCGCCGTGGCGCCTTGCTGGGCCAATTCGCCGATGCCGGAGCTGATCGCGCGGTGCCTCGCGGGCGAGACGGTGCGGCAGGATTTGCAATACGTCGCTCGCGGAGGAGAGCTCCGCTGGATCGATTTTCAGGTGACGCCGTTGCGCACAGCCGACGGCGCGATCGATGGAGTCGTTCCGTCGGGCTACGACATAACCGACCGCAAGCGGGCTGAGGATGCTCTGCGCCGGAGCGAAGCGCGATTTCGCAATCTCTACGAACATGCCTTCGCCGGCATGACTTTGTCGGATTTGGACGGGCGGCTGCAGCAATGCAACGCGGCGTTCTGCACCCTCGTCGGCTATTCCGAAGAGGAACTGCGCGGCCAGCATTTCGGCGCCCTCATTCACCCCGATGATCGCGACGACAATATCGCGAGGGGTCGTGGCCTGCTCAATGGCGAAGCGAATGCCGTCGAGATCGAGAGCCGGTATGTTCACAAGAGCGGCAAAACGGTCTGGGTCCGCAAAACCATCTCGACGCTGCCGGACGAAACCGGCAAACCCTCGGGGCTTATCGCGCTCGCCATGGATATCAGCCAGCGCAAGCAGCAGGAGGAGTTGCTGCGCCGGAGCGAAGCGCGATTTCGCAATCTCTATGAGCACGCCTTGGCCGGCATTGCGGTATCGGATTGGGATGGGCGGCTGGAGCAATGCAACCCCGCTTTCTGCGCCCTCGTCGGTTATTCCGAACAAGAGCTGCGCGGCATGCACTTCAGCGCGCTCGTCCATCCCCATGATTGGGATCCAAACAGTGACAGAGGCCTGCGCACCGGCGAAGCGAACGCCATCGAACTTGAGAACCGCTATGTTCACAGGAACGGCCAGCCGGTCTGGGTCCGTAAGATCATATCAACGCTGCCGGACGAGACCGGCAAGCCCTCGCAGTTTTTTGCGCTTGCTATCGATATCAGCGAGCGCAAGCGGCAAGAGGAATTGCTGCGGGAGAGCGAGGCGCGCCTGCAATTGGCGCTCGACGCCGGGGAGGCCGGCATGTGGGAGAGCTTACCCGAGAGCGGAGAAATCATCGCCACGGATCGCGCGTTGATCATGCACGGGCTGCCGCCCGGAACCCCAATGACGCAAGACGGGGCGCTTGCAACGGTGCATCCGGAGGATCGCGCGGCAATTGAACAGGCCTTGCGCGAAACGCTCGAAACCGGCGCTCCCTTCCGTGCTGAGTATCGCTCCCTTCGGCCGGATGGTTCCGTAGGCTGGCTGGATTCGCAGGCCAAGCTTCGCGAAAGAGGGGGAGAGCGCCGGCTTATCGGTCTGGTCCGCGATATTTCCGAGCGGAAAGCCGCGGAGGCGGCAATCCGCACCAGTCAGATGCGCCTGCAGCTCGCCCTTGACGCGGCCCGGCTGGGCTGGTGGCTCTACGACCCGATCCAGGGCACGGCGTCATGGGACGAGCGCTTCAAGGCGATCTTTGAAATCATCGATCCACAGACGGACGTCGCGAGCATTATGGCGCGCGTGCCTCCCGAGGACGCCGCCAGAGTGTGCGCGGCCGCTGCCGCGGCGCTCAATCCGCGCGATCCCAAGCCCTTCGTCGGAGAATATCGCATCCGACGGGCTGATGGCGAAATCCGCTGGATCGAGGTTTACGGCATGGCCACGTTTGAAGGCAGCGGAGGAGACCGCCGCGCCGTTGTCATGGCCGGAACCGCGGCCGATATCACCGAGCGCAAACACGCTGAAGAGCGCCAGCTTCTGCTCATGCGTGAATTGAATCATCGGACCAAAAACCTGCTTAGCGTGGTGCAATCGATCGCGAACCAAACTGCGGCGTCGAACCCCACTGATTTTGCCGAACGCTTCTCCCGCCGGATTCAGGCGTTGTCCGCTAACCAGGACCTCTTGGTCCGAAGCGAATGGCGCGGCATCGACATCGAGGACCTCGTCCGCGCCCAGCTCGCCCACTTTGCCGATCTGATCGGCGAGCGCATCCTGATCGACGGGCCGCATTTGAAGGTGACGCCTCTGGCGGCGCAGAGCATCGGTATGGCGCTGCACGAGCTTGCGACGAATGCCGGCAAATACGGCTCGCTGTCAGGTGATCATGGCGGCGTCACAATCGATTGGCGGCTGGAGGATGGCCAGTTCAGTATTGGCTGGATCGAGCACGACGGGCCTAGGGTACGGCCGCCGCAGCGACGCGGTTTCGGCAGCACGATCATCTCGGCGGTCGCCGAGGCAAGCGTCGGCGGCGAGGTCAAGCTTGATTATGCGTCCACCGGCATCGTCTGGCGACTGAAATGCGCCGCCAGCAGAGCCTTGAGCGCGGGGGCCTGAGCTGCGGTAAATCACGAGTCGGCCCGTAGCCCGGATTGTGCGAAGCGAAAATCCGGGAACGGCATCTCGACGTGGCAGTGCGGCTCCCGGGTTTCGCTGGCGCTTAACCCGGGCTACAGTTCGCGGGAATTTAAGAGTGAGGGGTCATGACCCGCGGAGGGAGGAGACGCAGTGATGAAGACAGGCTTTCTGGTAGCAGTTGGAGCTTGCGTCGCATTGGCGGCCGCTCAGGTGATTGGGGTGCCGTCCTCCTTTGCGCAGAATGGCGTGCCGCGCTACGAGGTCGATGCGTCCTGGCCTAAACCCCTGCCGGACCGTTGGGTGCTGGGCGGACTCGGCGGCGTTTGCGTCGATGCCCAGGACCATGTGGTCATTCTCAATCGGCAGGACATATTGGAAGGCGAGTTGGACGCAGGGCGAATGGCGCCATCAATCATCGAGTTCGATCCGGCCGGCAACGTGGTGCATGCCTGGAGCAACCCCACCCTGCTCGATCCACGGCTCCATAGCTGCCATTTCGACAAGGAGAACAATTTTTGGGTCGCGTCCGCGCCCTCCGGCGTGGTCCAGAAGTTCACTCACGACGGCGGCAAGCTGCTGCTGCGGATCGGCACGAAGGGCGTACTCGATTCGTCCGACGGCACCATCAGGGGCAAGCCGCTCAATTCGTCCTTCGCCCAGTTCCATATGCCGTCCAGTATCTTTGTCGATCGCGACAATGGCGACGTCTATGTCTCTGACGGCGAGGGCCGCAACAGCAATCGCCGCATTGCGGTGATGGACCGGGAGGGCCGCTTCCTGCGTCAATGGCAGCCGGAAGGCATGGAGACGGTGCACTGCATGACGATCGGCCGTGACGGTCTCGTCTACGTCTGCAACCGCGACAACGCGCGCATCCAGGTCTACGACAAGCAGGGCAATCTGAAACAAACCATCGAGCTTCCCTGGACGCCGGTCACCATGCCGGCGGACGGCAAGATCAAGCAGTTCGGCGGCGCAACCGTGGCGATCGATTTTTCGCCCGATCCCGAGCAGACCTACATGTTTGTCGTCAACCAGAACAATGCGCAGATCGACATCGTCGACCGCAAATCCGGCAAGCGGCTGTCGAGCTTCGGCAGCATCGGGAAGCAGCCCGGCCAATTCGATCAGCCGCACGGCATTGCAGTGGATTCCAAGGGAAACGTCTATGTCGCCGAAAACCGCGGCAGGCGCGTGCACAAGTTCAAGTTCGTGGAGTGACGCGGTGCAGTCTGCTTTAATGATGGCGTTGACTTCGCGCGGCACCGGTGAGGAGAGGGGCGGTTAAGCCCAGACGACCGCGATGACGCCCTTCGAGCGATCGACTTGATAGTCCTATGCGGTCATGCGCGGCTTCGCTGCGACACAGTGCGTGCGCACCTGCGGCGTTTCGACAATGGCGCCGTCGATATTGAAGTGAGGAGTGGCAAGGATAGATAGACCAGGAGTTACGCATTACCGCGAATGTGGATGACCACAACCTCCGGCATTCGGCGGGAGGCCGTGGCTGAGGCGATAGACGGCACGGGCGGCTTGGTGCTACAAACCGCCGCCCGCGTTTTTGCGGTGCAATATCGGTTGCCATCATATGTCACAGAGCGTTGCGGCTCCCCGCGGGGGTGCTGAGGCGGAGAAGGCGGCAAGACCCGGCGCGGGCCAAACTGCAGCCGGTTTAGTTGGACTTGCTGTTGGCAGCATTGGCGTCGTCTACGGTGACATTGGCACAAGTCCACTTTACGCGTTTCATGAGGCCATAAGGGCGACAGGGGCCGAGCAGGCGGCCACCTCGGAGGCGGTGTTCGGCGTACTGTCGCTCATTTTGTGGGCACTGATCTTCATCGTTACATTCAAATACGTCCTCGTCCTCCTGCGCGCCGACAACAACGGCGAGGGGGGCACGCTTACCCTGATGGCGCTTGCCCGCAACGCGATGGGCGAAAACACCGCCGCCGTGGTGATGCTGGGCATCATTGGGGCGGCGCTCTTCTTTGGCGATTCGCTGATTACTCCCGCGATTTCCGTGCTCTCGGCGGTCGAGGGGTTGAAGATCGTGACGCCCGTACTTGGTCCCTATATCGTGCCGCTGACAGTGACGATCCTGGTAGGCCTGTTCGCGGTCCAATGGCGAGGCACCGCGCGAGTGGCGAGCCTGTTCGGCCCGATCATGGTGGTCTGGTTCACCGCGATAGCGTTGCCAGGCGCCTATTGGATGGTGGCCCATCCGGGCATTATCAGCGCGCTAAATCCAGCTTATGGGCTCTTGTTCCTGGCGGGACATGGCATGGTCGGGGTCCTCACGCTGGGAGCAGTCTTTCTTGCTGTGACCGGCGCAGAAGCCTTGTATGCGGACCTTGGCCATTTTGGCCGGCTGCCGATTCAGGGCGCGTGGCTGGGTTTTGTTTTTCCTGCCCTCGCGCTCAATTACCTCGGCCAGGGCGCGCTCGTGCTGGCTGATCCGAAGGCGCTGGAGAATCCGTTCTTTCTGCTTTACCCGGACTGGGCGCAGCTGCCGATGGTCGTCCTTGCGACCGTGGCGACGATTATCGCCAGCCAGGCGGTCATCACAGGCGCATATTCATTGACCCGGCAGGCGATCGGGCTCGGCCTGCTGCCGCGCCTGGAGATCAGGCACACGTCCGAGGAGCATGAGGGGCAGATTTACATGCCCCGGATCAATGCCGGCTTGCTGGTGGGCGTGCTGCTCCTGGTGGCGCTGTTCCGTTCCTCGAGCGCGCTCGCTTCCGCCTACGGCATTGCCGTGACCGGGACAATGGTGGTGACGGCAATCATGGCCTTCATCGTCGTCCACAAGGTGTGGAACTGGTCACTGGCCGCCAGCATGGCGTTGATCGTGCCAATCGTGCTCGTCGACGCGACCTTCCTGACCGCGAACCTGTTCAAGATCATCGAGGGCGGCTGGGTGCCGCTGGCGCTGGCCGGTGTCGTGATGGTGATCATGTATACGTGGCGTCGCGGCAGCAAACTGCTGTTCGATAAGACCCGCCGGCAAGAGACGCCGCTCACCGAACTCGTCGCCATGCTGGAGAAGAAGCCACCCCAGCGCGTGAGCGGCACCGCGGTGTTCCTCACCAGCGATCCCTTCAGCGCGCCGACCGCTCTGATGCACAGTCTCAAGCATTACAAGGTGCTTCACGAGAAGAATGTCATCCTTTCCATCGAGACGGATCACCGGCCGCGCGTGCCGCCCGAGGAACGAGTGCGCATTGAGCCAGTCGGGCAGACCTTTTCCCGGGTGACGCTGCGGTTCGGCTATATGGAGCGGCCCAATGTGCCGCAGGCCCTCGGCATCGCCCGCAAACTTGGCTGGCTTTACGACATCATGTCGACCTCGTTCTTCGTGTCTCGTCGCAAACTGCGCCCCGCCGCGCGCTCCAGCATGCCGCTATGGCAGGACCGCCTGTTCATTTCTCTGGCGCGCGCCGCCAACGATGCCACGGACTATTTCCAGATCCCGACCGGTCGCGTCGTCGAGGTCGGCACTCAGGTCACGATCTGATCAAGAGGTAAGTCGATGTACGGATTGTTCGGTCGAGGCTCGATCCGGGATTTGACGCCTGAGGAAGTGGCCGAAGGTTTAGCTGCAAACAAGATCCTGCTGATCGATGTGCGCGAGCCTAACGAGACCGCCCGTGAGCGCATCGGCGGCGCGTTGCTGGCGCCGCTGTCGCAATTCGATCCCATTGAGCTGCCGGACCCGCAAGGTCGTGTTGTGGTGTTCACCTGCGCGTCAGGCGTTCGTTCCATCAAGGCCGCCGAGATCGCCCAGGCCGCCGGCTTCGCCTACGATGCGCATCTCGCCGGCGGCATTAAGTCGTGGAAAGATGCGGGATTGCCTGTAGAGACGTGAGTCCTGCGCTCGGGCTTCGAGGGTCAGCGGGCGCGGCGCTCGTGAGCTTCGAAGGGTCGCCTTTGCCCCGAAAAAAGATCACTGGCTCGTCAATCAGGCGTGCCTAGCCGAGCTTACGGCCTTTGAGCCAATCTTCGCCGCGCCGATAGAGCGCCGCGATCTCCGGCCCGTCGAGGCCCGGCATGTCGGCCTTCACTTTGTAGCCGATCCGGGTCTGGAGATAGGCAAGGTGCCGGTAGCCTTCGGGAAACTGTTCCAGCAGATTACGGTCCAGTTGAAGCCGTGCGGCCGGGTCGACCGGATCGAGACGATCCTTTTCGTAGATCGGCTGGCGCAGCACCAACCCCCAACGCCCGTTGCGCTTCTCCAGGAAGTCGTAGAATCGCCCGGTGCACACCACATCGCAGAGGACGCCATCGACGCTCGCTCGCTGCGAGATCGTCATCTTGGTCTGAGCGATGGCGCGCGTGCCAGCGATGTCGATCGACGAGCCGCCGAGGAAATGCAGGATGCGCACGCCGCGCTCGTAGCCATCCTGGCTCACCCTGACGAATTCATCCGCGGCGCCCTGAAACCAGGTCGCCATCATGCGCCCGTCGTCATGCCAGACAGTGCGGAAACGGTCCCACATGAGCGCGTCGCGCCAGACGGCCCAGTTCTCAATCAGGTCGCGGATGGCGCGGCGATCGTCGGCTTCGCTGTCGCCCATGCTGTCCTCGGGTGGCCGCTATGCGATATCAGGAGGGTCGATTTAGCGAAGCGAGAGCTTCGCTGGCAAGCCGCGAGCCAGCATGGCTGCCTGTCGCGCTATTCTCGCATGGCCGCCGGTTCGCTATATAGGGCGCAGCCAGAGCGGATTTCGATCGACTGCAAGTATTTGCAGGGGTGGGAAAGGCGCGCTCCTGAGCTTGTCGAAGGATGCGCGCTGTGCCCCCCTCTCTTCTTGCCTCCCGCGCTGGCGGGAGGCAAGCGATGAGCCGTGGGCACGCTTTGCTCTGAGCTTGCCGAAGAGTGCCCACCCTGTGCTTCCATGCAATCGGACGCTTTGGCGGGCGTAAGACGATGCGAGCCCGGAGGTCAATATGGCGCTAGTCGAGGACACGGCCGACCGCAAGCATAACCTGCTGGCGGCGCGACAGGCCTATTACGATAGGATTTCCAAGCACGATATGGCGCCGCTGTGGGAGCGGCTGCGCGACCTCGTGGCCAACGAACCGAAGACCCAGTGCGCCCCGGCCATCTGGCGATTCCGCGACGTCAAAGCGATGGTAATGGAGTCGGCCGAGCTGATCTCCGCCAGGGAGGCGGAGCGGCGTGTGCTGGTGCTGGAAAATCCGGCGCTGCGCGGCCAGTCGCGGATTACCCAGACGCTCTATGCCGGCTTGCAGCTCATCATGCCGGGCGAGATCGCGCCGGCCCATCGCCATACCGCGTCTGCGATCCGCTTCATCCTCGACGGCAACGGCGCCTACACCTCGGTTGAAGGCGAGCGCACCTACATGTCGCCGGGCGACTTCGTGTTGACCGCCAACTGGATGACGCATGACCACGGCAATACCAGCAACCAGCCGATGATCTGGCTCGATGTGCTCGATCTGCCCACCGTCAATTTTTTCGAGTCGATGTTCGCCGAGCATCTTGATGAGCACAGACAGACGGTGCGGCGGCAGGACGGCGACTCGGCCGCGTTCTTCGCGTCCGGAGTGCTGCCCGACGGGGCGGAGGTCGGCGCTTTGCTGTCGGGCAAGCTCAGTCCCGTCGTCAACTATACTTACGCGCGAACGCGGCCGATCCTGGAGCGCCTCTGCAAGGCCGGGGAGGTTGACCGCCGGCACGGCGCGCGGGTGCGCTATGTCAATCCGGCAAACGGTGGGTGGGCGATGCCCACAATGGGGGCGCAGCTTGCGCTGCTGCCGGCGGGCTTTGCGGGCGAGCGCTATCGCGCCACCGACGGGACCATTTTCGTGTGTGTCGAGGGCGAGGGCGCAACTCGCATCGGCGACAAGGAATTCGCGTGGGCTCCAGGCGACGTCTTCGTTGCGCCGTCATGGCAGTATTATTCGCACACAGCGGGGCCGGACTCGGTGCTGTTCTCGATCTCCGACCGCCCCGCCCAGGAGGCGCTCGGCATCTGGCAGGAGAGCGAGTAGGGCATGGTGCGGAACCCGGATTGAGCCAAGCGAAATGCCGGACAGGTCGCGCCCTCGGAGCCGTTGGCCGGATTTTCGCTGCGCTATCCGGGCTGCGGCCATGACGGTCAACCGCCCTCACCGCTTCTTGTTGTAATAATGCACGTCAACCCGCTCCCACACCCCATTGAGATGATAGGGGTCGCTCTCAGTGAACCCGTCGATCGCGGCGCGGTCCTGGGCTTCCAGGATGAAAAGGCTCCCGACCGGCGTCTGACTGTCGGCAGCCACCAGAGTCCCGGCAGTCATCACGGCGATGCCGTGCCGTCCGGCCTCGTCAAGATGGATGCGGTGGGCCCGATAGTGTTTCGCGCGCGTCGTAAGCGCATCCGGCCGGTCGACTGCGTGGATGACGAAGTGCATGGCGCTTCCTCCTGCGACGAGTTGGTGGCGTCTGTAGTCCGTGGCGCGGTAGCGCGTAGCCCGCATGGAGCGAAGCGAAATGCGGGATAGGTCTCGCGCGGGGCGCGGCCTTCTCCGTTTCGCTGACGCTCAATTCGGCCACTGCTTGGGTAACCGTCCCATTGCCGCTCACTTAAAGCGTAGCGGTGCCCAGAGACTGAATCGGAGGAAGATGCAGGACCGCATTGATCGCTTGGATGCCCAAAAGCCTGGGCTGCAACGGCTGTCAAGGGCGCTTCGCGCCGCGTAGCGGGTTTACCCCTTGACAGCCGCTGCAGCCCAGGCTGCTTGCTCGGCAAGCGATCAATGCGGTCCTGCATCTTCCGGAAGCGCCTTAAGTCAGCGCCAATGGGGGCGCCCTCATCGCGTATTCGCGGTGAATGACAGCTTCGAAAGCTCGGCAACATGTCGGGCAAGGAACGGCATGCCGTTCCCTGCCCTTTATGCTTCAATGAGGCCGCGGCGGGTTTCGTTGATCGCCGTCCTCGAAGAAAAGTTGCGCCGCGCCGTGACGTTGGTACCGACGAGGACGATCGAGTCAACCCCCGGCTCTCCCGCTGGCGCTCAATTCACGCTTCGAGCCTCACCGCTTCTTTGGTCCTCACCCCATCCCCTGCAGCTCGTCGATCATCCCCTCGATCATGCGCAGGCCGCCCTGCCAGAACGCCGGGTCGCGGGCATCGAGGCCGAACGGTTTCAACAGCTCGGAATGGTGCCGGGTGCCGCCGGCCTTGAGCATGGCGAGGTAACGCTCTGCAAAGCCGTCATGAGCCTTTTCGTAGACCGCATACAGCGCGTTCACCAGGCAGTCGCCGAACGCGTAGGCGTAAACATAGAACGGCGAATGGATGAAGTGGCCGATATAGACCCAGAAGGACTCATAGCCGGCCTTGAGGGCGACGGCGGGCCCCAGGCTCTCGCGCTGGACCTCCAGCCAGATTTGGCACAGCCGGTCCGCCGTCAGTTCGCCGTTGCGGCGCTCGCCGTGAACCGAGCGCTCGAAGGTATAGAAGGCGATCTGCCGGATTACCGTATTGATCATGTCCTCGACCTTCGACGCCAGCATCGCCTTGCGTTCCTTTGCGTTCGTGGTGGCGGCGAGGAGGCGGCGGAAGGTCAGCATCTCGCCGAACACGCTCGCGGTTTCGGCAAGCGTGAGCGGAGTCGGCGCCATCAGGGCGCCATTCGGCGCCGCCAGGACCTGATGCACGCCGTGGCCAAGCTCGTGCGCGAGCGTCATCACGTCCCGCGTCTTGCCCTGGTAACTGACGAGAATGAAGGGATGCGATGACGGCACCGTGGGATGCGAAAACGCGCCCGGCGCCTTGCCGGCGCGCACGACCGCGTCGATCCACCGATTGGCAAAGAAGCGCTCGGCGATGTCCGCCATCACCGGCGAAAACGCCCCATAGGCGGTAAGCACGGTGTCCTTCGCCTCTTGCCAGGGAATGAGGCGCGCCGGCACGTCAGGCAGCGGGGCATTGCGGTCCCAATAGGGCAGCCGCTTCTTGCCGAACCAGCGCGCCTTGAGGGCGTAATAGCGATGCGACAGCCGCGGATAGGCGGCGCGCACCGCCTCAACCAGCGCCTCGACGACTTCGCGTTCGACCCGGTTTGACAGGTGCCGTGCGTCGGCGATGTCAGCGAAGCCGCGCCAGCGATCGGAGATTTCCTTGTCCTTGGCAAGCGTGTTAGTGATCAGCGTGAACGTGCGCAGATGCTGCGTGAAGGTGCGGCCCAATGCTGTCGCGGCGGCCTTGCGGGTCGCCGGGGCCTTGTGCTGAAGCAGGTTGAGCGCCGGTTCGATGGGCAGCGTCTTGCCGCCGATCTTAAAGCGCAGGCTTGCAACCGTGTCGTCGAACAGCCGGTTCCAGGCGCCTTGTGCGGTGACGGATTTTTCATGGAAAAGCTGCTCGATGCGGTCTTCGAGCTGGTAGGGCTTTTCCTTGCGGATGTCCTCGATCCAGGGCCGATAATGGGCGAGCGCGGGGTGGGCCATGGCGCTTTCCAGCACGCCGTCGTCGATCTTGTTGAGTTCAAGGGAAAAGAACAGCAGGTGCGAGGACGACGTGGTGATGCGTTCCTGAACATCGCCAAAGAATTTGGCGCGGACTGGATCGGTCGTATTGCCGCTATAGACGAGACTCGCGAAGGATGCGATCCGGCCAATGAGATCGTCGATCGACTCGAACTCGCTGATCGCTGCCGCAAGGGCCTTGCCGCCGTCAGGTCCGCTCGCGAGCGCCTCGAGCTTTCCCTTGTAGCGCTCCTCGAATGCACCACACTGGGCGTCCGCGCGCGCAAGGTCGGACGCCACTTCAGGTGAATCTATCCCGGGGTAGAGGTCGGACAAATCCCACTCGGGCAGCGTTCCGATGCCGCCTTTTGGGCTGCGACTCTGGTTTGGTCGCTGACCTCCTCTCGTCGCGCGCTTTGCGGCGCCTCTCTCCCTGCCTTCCCCCGCGTGCGGGGCAAGGCAGGGAGAGAGGGCATGGAAGAATGCGCTCATGAATCAGTCGCCGAAATACGATTGCACAAGACTACGATTGCACAAGACAAAGTATGGTTCCATAAGAAGCGCCTCTGCATAAGTGGCCGGTCGTTGCGGCAAAGGGATGACCGTGCGCTCGCATTCCATTCAAGCGAAATCCGCCTTCAGGGAGAGGCGTTCGTCATCATCCTTTACGGCTCGTTAACACTGAGCGGAGACAATGGCCTCACCGACGCAGCTTCCCTCGTGCACGTCTGCAGCGCAAGTTGTCAAACCCACGCTCATTGCTGACGCGAACTCCCTCCCCGCCTCCTCGCGCGTGCGGGTGAGATGGATACGGTGGGAGCGCACGCCGAAGTCATCACAGCGAAGTTGTCACGGCGAAGTCGTCAGGCCGAAGACTCGGTACCGCCGCGCAGACTGGCGATTTGATGCGAACCGGCGCGGGACGTCGCAGCGAGAGCGGGCAAGAGGTCGTCCAATGCCATAGACGCGGAGCAGCCATGTGCTGCTCAGAGGCCGCACCTCGCCTGAGGTCGGCGGTCGCGACTGGCGGTGGCGTCGTGCTGCGAAATTCCTCCGTCCGCAGACATCTGTCTGGATGTAACGGGGCTGGGCGCCTCTACCGCGCGTCGAACGTATCCGCGGCGCGTGCTCCCTGGCGTGGGTTCCTCAGCCCTCATCGCAAACCGGACAGCCTGGAATAGGCCGCAGCCCACTGCGTGAGTTGCGTTGCGGTGACACTTGCGGCAAAAATGATATGGTTGGTAACAAAAACGTGCAGGGACTCGAGATGGTCGATAAATTCCTTAAGCTGCGTTCTAAATGAACCTCGGGGAGGCCTGGGGCGACTAATGCGATAGTCGGCCGAACTCTCTTACAAAACCCTATTTGCAAGCCCCCGTCTTGCAAGCCACTGATACGAACGCTCGTGCGTGCGAATCGTGCAGTACCCGGTGCGGAGCTTAGGTATGGTCATGCGCAGAATCCGTTTCGAACTCTGGCTCGCGACGACCGCGATTGCCCTGGTGACAGCTGGATCAACTCTGCCGGTCCAATCGGCTCCTCTGACTGAAAAAGAGATTTCTGCGGCCGTTCCGATGCCGGAGCCCGCCAATCTGCCGCCCCCGACTGTCTCCGATATTGCGCCCGTGACCTATCCCGACGCGCCCGCGGAGGCAACGCCGTCGCAAGGCGAAACGTCGTCGCGAGCCGCGTCGCCGACGCCCGCTGGAGATTCTGCACAGCCCTCGCCCTCCGCGGTCACGACGCCAGAGACACCGCAGCCCGCTGCCGCCGTTCCGCCCGCCGCAGCGCCCGAGCCGGCGACGCCCGCGGTTGCCGCGCCGCCGGCGGCTGCTCCGGCCGAAGCTCCCGTGCTGACGCTGGATCAGCGCGTTGGCGAGAAGATCCGCGACATGTTCGGCGGCAAGGTTGACCGCATCATCGATCGAAAAGCCAAGGCTGCCGTTGAAGCCTTCTATGCAGCGCGCAATTATGCGCCGATCTGGATCGAGGACGGCGCTGAGAGCGCGCGCGCCAAAGCGACGGCGAGCTATCTCGCCGGCGTCAGCGCCGATGGCCTCGATCCGAGCGACTATCCCGTTCCAAGCTTTGCGAACGCCGAGCCGGGCGCGTTGGCAGAAGCTGAACTCAAGTTCACCGCAACAGTCCTCACTTATGCGCGCCATGCCCAGATCGGCCGCGTACATTATTCACGGGTCAGCGCGGACATTTCTTACGACCTCGTCGCGCCGGAGCCGGGCGCGGTGCTGGCCAGGCTTGCCGAGGCCAAGAACGTGGCCGAAGCGCTGGACAGCTTCAACCCGCCCCACGCGGGCTATAAGGCCCTCAAGGCGAAGCTCGCTGAGCTGCGCAGCCGCAATGGCGAATCCGGCCGCATCCACATCTCCTACGGCAAAGCGCTGAAGCCCGGGATGGAAGACCCGCGCGTCCCGCTGCTGCGAGAGCGGCTCGGCATCGCAGGCGACAACGCCGATGGCGCCTACGACAAAGCGACGAGCGACGCGGTCAAAGCATTCCAGCGCCAACATGACCTCGCCGCGACCGGCGTGTTGAACAGCGCGACTGTCGACGCACTCAACGGCCCGCGCCGCGACCGTGAGGTCGATATCATCATCGCCAACATGGAGCGATGGCGATGGCTCCCGCGCGATCTCGGCCGGGCCTATGTGATGGTCAACATTCCGGACTACACGTTGAAGGTGGTGGATCACGGCGCGACGGTATGGACCACAAAGATTGTCGCTGGGCAGCCGGGCGAGAAGGCAACGCCGATGCTCAGCGAGACAATGAAATACATTACCGTCAATCCAACCTGGAACGTGCCGCCGTCAATCATCAACAACGAATATCTGCCGGCCTTGGCGCAGGATCCGACAGTGCTCGATCGTATGGGCCTGAGGCTTGAGCATAATCGAGACGGTTCCGTGCATATCTACCAGCCGCCGGGCGAAGGCAACGCATTGGGTCGCCTGCGCTTCAATTTCCCCAACAAGTTCCTGGTCTATCAGCACGATACGCCTGACAAGTACTTGTTTGCGAAGGAGAAGCGTGCATACAGTCACGGCTGCATGCGGGTCCAGTACCCTGACAAATACGCCGAAATCCTGCTCAACATTGCCAATCCGAAGGACGGCTACACGGCCGAGAGGATCCGTCGGATGTATGGCGCCGGCGAGCGCGACATTCACCTCACGACCCCTATTCCGGTGCACCTGACCTACCAGACCGCGTTCGTGGACGATGCGGGTCATCTTCAGATCCGCGAGGACGTGTACGGCCGCGACGCCAAGCTGCTCGCGGCGCTGAGGGGCGAAGACAGGCGGATTGCGGACGTGCCGATCGAACGCCGCGTGGCCAGTGTTTCGACCAAGCACCAGGTCGCCCGCGTGCCGCCAGCGCCATTCTCCAACCCCGCCCCGTTCTTCTTCGGCGGCCTGTTTCGATAGGCCCCCCTCTCTCGCTCGCCCGGGGCGCCCCCTTGTGGCCGCCCTGCGCCACGTGCCCTGACCCGACTGCCAAAGCCATAGCGCGCTGAGTTTCCACCAACATGGGGTTCCGGGGCGGCCACAAGGGTCGCCCTGGGGCTGGCGCGACTCTAGCGAAAATCAGCCTCGGCTTTTTTTTGCCATACTCCACGGCTACTAGTGCATTGGTGTGGTTGGGGAAATTGGGGGGGCGCTCGTTGCGTCCTGTCCGAATCCCAGTACATTCTAACTCGTCTTGACCGCCGTAATGTCGATGGCGGTGCATCGGCCGGTGCGGGCGGCCGATGTCGTCGAGGATGCGTGACGACATGGGATTGCGAGTGCCTGCAAGCTCTGCAGCCGGACTCTTAACTCCGATTTTTTCCGCGCGCATCGGACGGTGTGCGGGGCTCGCCGCCCTGCTCATATTGCTCAGCAATAACGGACTCGAGAGCGCGGCTGCGAACGGGGACACTCGCACGCTCTCCCTTCATCACGTTCACACGGAAGAAGACATTACCGTCACCTATAAGCGCGATGGCCGCTACGACGAGGAAGCGCTGAAGCGCCTTGACCGCTTTCTCCGGGACTGGCGCAAGGACGAAGAAATCCACGTGGATCCGCGCCTGTTAGACGTGATCTGGGAAGTCTCCCGTGAGGTCGGCGGCGATAAGGTCATCTACGTGGTTTGCGGCTACCGCTCGCCCTCAACTAACGCGATGCTGCGGCGGCGGAGCAGCGGCGTGGCGCAGTTCAGCCAGCATACGCTCGGCAAGGCCATGGACTTCTACATACCGGGCGCGTCGCTGGAGGAATTGCGGAACGCCGGCCTGCGCCTGCAGCGCGGCGGCGTAGGCTACTATCCTTCGTCGGGATCGCCGTTCGTGCACCTTGACGTGGGCAGCGTGCGGCATTGGCCCCGCATGACCCATGAACAACTTGCCCGCGTGTTCCCGAATGGGCGAACCGTGCATATTCCATCCGATGGCCATCCGCTCCCCGGCTATGCGCTTGCCTTGGCGGACGTGCAGAGGCACGGCGCGTCACCGTCGCAGACGTCGCTGGAGGCCGCGCAAGCAGCAGGAATTGATGTTTCCTCGGCCGGCGCCGTTCGCCAGAGGAGCCTGTTTGCCGCCTTGTTCCACCTCGATGAGGAAGAAGACGATGCCGCGCAGGCGTCAGCGAGTCCGGCGGCCTCCGGCGCTCCGCCTTCCCGCTCCGGCTCCTTCAATTTGGCCTCTGCGGATACGAAGGCCGAATCGCCCCGCAGCCCCGTTGTGCCGGTTCCGGCGGCGCGTCCGCAGCGCGCGCGGGGCGACAGCGACCCGGCCGCGGCATCGGCGAGCCGCGACCAAGACCGATGGGCCGCCGCCATTCCGGCCGAACCTCCGCGACTGTCAGCGTCCACGCGGGCTATCCCACGTGTGCCCCTTTCCGACCCCGGTCGCGCTCCGGCGGTAGCGCCGTGGCCGGTTCACGACATGGAGACCGATCGCGTCCCGCTCGACACGGCGTTGGCATATGCGGGCCAGCTACAGGGCGACGGCGCCGTCGACTTTGGGCCCGGCGCAGATGCCGCCGAGGCGAAACCTGTTCGTGTTGCCGAGTCCGGTCCGGTTCGGAGTGTGGCGTTCCGCGAGAGCAATACGGCGCCCGCCAAGAAAGGCTCGGCTCGCGCCTCAACCGTTCCTCCGCAAGCGGCGGACGGCAAGGAGGTCGTGACCCGCGTCAAGGTGGTGGTGCAGGCTGCAACCCCGGGCATGCGCTACGATGATCCGTGGCTGCGAGCGATCATTCTCGCCCCACGTCTCTACGGTTCGATGACGGCGACGCTTTATGGCGAACCCGATTTCACCGCGCTGCGAATGCTCATGAAGAAGCCGACCGTTGCCGTCGCGATGTCGTTCGCAGACGAACCATACCCCGGCATCACCGCAACCGGCTTCAGCGGCGACGCGGTGGTATTCCTCAACACCTACGCATTCTCGCAGCGGACCGCGTTCCTGCAATAAGCTGGCTCAGATCATGCCGAGCGCGTGCAGATAGGTCTCTACAAGCGCTTCCTGCTCGGCGCGTTCGTGCTTGTCCTGCTTGCGCAGACGGATGACTGTGCGTAGCGCCGTCACGTCGTAGCCGTTGCCCTTCGCTTCCGCATAGACGTCCCGGATATCGCTGGAAATTGCTTTCTTTTCTTCTTCAAGATGTTCGATGCGTTCGACGATGGACTTGAGCTGATCCTTTGCGAAGCGCGCGGACGCGCCATCCTTGCGCTTGTCCTTGACGTCGAGGGCTGTTGCGGTGACAGACATGATCCACTCCTCGCATTGGCGCGTGAGCTGACGTTGCGCAAGCCGCCGCTGTTTCGCAAGGCGGGACCTCGCCACAGACGCCAGTCATCCACAGCAGCTTTGCGCCATCCACACCACTCTATGCTGTTCTGTGTTCTTCACTGCCTGTGCTGCGCCTTCTCGAACGCCGCCTTTTGCTCGGCGCTCGCTTCGCGCTGGTATTTGGCGCGCCAGACGTCGTAAGGCATGCCATAGACCGCTTCGCGGCTCATCTCCCTGGTCATCGCAACTCCTCTGGCGTCGGCAGCCTCCTTCATCCAGTTGGACAGGCAGTTGCGGCAGAAACCCGCAAGATTCATCAGGTCGATGTTCTGCACATCCGTGCGCTGACGAAGGTGCTCCACTAAACGCCGATAGACGGCAGCCTCAAGCTCTACGCGGGTCTTTTCGTCGATGTCCATCTTGCTTCGATCCTCCACGGAGATTGGGGGGCAATGGCGCAGCGCATTGCGCTGCTGATCGGCCGATGACGCTGCGCTGATCCGCTCCCACAAGATATAAACAACCGGGGCTCCATGCCACATTGCGCAACTGACAGAATTCTGAGTTATCCGCGAGCGCGGCCCTCCCTCCAGACCTGGGAATGGCAGGCATACGCCCGCCTTTTTTCAGAGGAAAACAACGAAGCAGGCAGGATGAGCGCGGTCCCAGGCAGAGGGGCGCACGCGCGCGGGTAGGGAGACGTGATGGGTGTCAGAAATGAACTCTGCGCGCGCCTTTCTCGATGAACTCTACCGTATTGCGGTCAACGCCGCCCATCCGGCGACCTGTCTTACCCAACGCCTTCCGGACCCGCCGCCACGCGGCTCCATTATACTGCTTGCGGCCGGCAAGGCTGCGGGCTCGATGACCGAAATCGCGGAACGGCACTATCTTGACGATCTGGGCCTGCCGCCATCCCGGCTCACCGGAGCGGCGGTCACGCGGCGCGGCTACGCCCGCCCTACCCGTAACATCCCGGTGACAGAAGCGGGCCATCCGGTTCCTGATGATGCAAGCCGGGCAGCGGCCGAGCAGGCTATGAGACTCGCTGCAGACGCCACCGTGGATGACCTGGTGCTGGTTCTGCTCTCTGGCGGCGCCTCAGCGAACTGGATTGCGCCGGCTCCTGGCCTGACGCTTGCCGAAAAGCAGGCGGTCAACCGGGCCCTGCTTCAATCGGGCGCCGCCATCGCGGAGATCAACGCGGTGCGCAAGCATCTGTCGCGCATCAAGGGTGGACGGCTCGGCAAACTCGCTTATCCGGCGCGGGTCGTGACGCTTGCCGTCTCGGACGTGTCCGGTGACGATCCGGCGGTGATCGGTTCGGGGCCGACAATGCCGGACCCGACCACGCTGGCGGATGCCCGCGCCGTGATGGCCCGCTTCGGGGTAGACATCTCGGAATCGGTCGGGCGGGCATTGGCCGATCCGGCGAACGAAACGCCGAAGCCTCAAGACCCCGCCTTCGACCGGACCGCGTTTCGCCTCGTGGCCCGTCCGAAGGACGCGTTCCGCGCCGCCGAAGCGGCGATCAGAGGCAAAGGCTACGACTGCATATTTCTCGGCGATGCAATCGAGGGCGAAGCCCGCGAGGTGGCCGCGGCCCAGGCGCGGCTTGCCAGAGAATTGCAGGCGCAGGGACGGCGCGGCGTCATTGTGTCGGGCGGCGAACTCACCGTTACCATTCGCGGCAAGGGGCGCGGCGGCCCGAATCAGGAATTCGCCCTGGCGCTCGCCCAGGCGCTGCGGGGCGCCCCCGGAATCGCTGCAGTTGCCGGCGATACAGACGGCACTGACGGCGGCTGCGGCAGCCCGGACGATCCGGCCGGCGCTTTCATCGACGACACCACGCTGGCGCGGGCGCGCAAGCTCGGCCTCGACCCGGCCGCGTTTCTTGCCGAGAATGATTCCACCGGGTTTTTCGAACGCTTGGGCGACTTGCTGCAACCCGGGCCGACTTATACCAACGTCAACGATTTCCGCGCGATATTCGTTGACACGCTTTAGCAGGAGAAACGGTGCAACATGACCGGGAACCGCTCGAGTTTCGGGCGATGGCGCAAACCGCAAATACCGCAAATATGGGGCAGCCCGCAAGTGAAGCGCGGGCCCACCATTGCGGACCACCTGTGCGCGATCTTGTGCCGGAGAAGTCTGTCCGCTCCCTTGTGCCCTGGCCTGCTGTGCCTCGGGCTTGCAGCTGTGGCGCCGCTGGTGGCGACGCCAGCCGCCGCCGATTTCCGCATTTGCAACCTCACCAAGAGCAGAGTCGGCATCGCGCTCGGCTACAAAGACGGCGAGGGATGGGCGACGGAAGGCTGGTGGAACCTTGCTGCCGGCAATTGCGAGACGCTGCTGCGCGGAAATCTCGCGGCGCGATTTTATTATATCTATGCGGTCGACTATGATCGCGGCGGCGAGTGGTCGGGCCAAGCGTTCATGTGCACGCGCGACAAGGAATTCACGATCCGCGGCACGGGAGATTGTCTCGCTCGCGGCTATGAGCGGACCGGCTTTTTCGAAGTCGACACCGGGGATCAGCAGACCTGGACGGTGCAGCTGACGGAGGCGGGCGAAGCGGCGGCCCGCCAGCCGAGCCAGCCCGGCAAGCCAGTTCCCTCGGCGCCTGGCATCCGGTCGCTCCAGTCGCTGCCCCCAAGCGGAAGCCCGGTGCGATGAGGCGGCAGCGCCGCACCAAGATCGTCGCGACTCTCGGTCCGGCGTCTTCCGATCGGGCGGCGATTGCGGCGCTGTTCACGGCGGGTGCGGACGTGTTCCGCATCAACATGAGTCACACCCCGCATGACCGCATGCGCGAGCTTATGCGCGTCATCCGCGACATCGAGCAGGAGCATGGCCGACCGATTGCGGCGCTCGTCGATCTGCAGGGGCCGAAACTGCGCATCGGCGCGTTCAAGGACGATGCGGTCTCGCTGGCGGCCGATGCCCATTTCGTGCTCGACGCCGATCCGACGCCCGGCGACGTCGATCGGGTCTACCTCCCGCATCCGGAAATCCTCACCGCGCTGCGACCCGGCCACACGCTGCTGCTCGATGACGGCAAGATCCGGCTTTCTGTCCTGGAAGCATCGCCCGAACGGGCCGTCACACGGGTCGTAGTCGGGGGCAGGCTTTCGGCGCGCAAAGGCGTGAGCGTACCCGACGCAGTGCTGGCGCTCTCCGCCATGACCCGCAAGGACCATTCCGACCTCGAGGCGGCACTCGACGCCGGCGCAGACTGGATTGCGCTGTCATTCGTCCAGCGCCCCGAGGATATCGCCGAAGCCAAAAAGATCGCGCGCGGACGCGCCTCCGTGATGGCGAAGATGGAGAAGCCGCAGGCTGTCGAGCGCCTGGATGAGATCATCGACGCTGCTGATGCCTTGATGGTGGCGCGCGGCGATCTTGGCGTCGAGATGCCGCTCGAGAAGGTCCCGGGCTTACAAAAGCAGATGACGCGCGCTGCGCGCCGCGCCGGCAAGCCCGTTGTGGTGGCGACGCAGATGCTGGAATCGATGATTTCAAGCCCGGTGCCGACCCGCGCCGAGGTGTCCGACGTCGCCACCGCGATCTACGAGGGGACCGATGCGGTGATGTTGTCGGCGGAATCGGCATCCGGCCAGTATCCGGTCGAGGCCGTCGCGACGATGGACCGCATCGCGATGGAGGTTGAGACTGATGCCAACTACCGCGCCATCATCGACGCCCAGCGCTCCGAGCCGGAGGCGACGGGCGCGGATGCGATCGCGGCTGCGGCGCGCGGGATCGCCGAAACGCTCGATCTCAACGCAGTCGTGTGCTGGACGTTCTCAGGCGCCACCGCGTTGCGGGTCGCCCGCGAGCGGCCACGTTCGCCGATCATGTCGATTTCCCCGAATGTCTCGGCCGGCCGCAAGCTGGCGCTGGTATGGGGCGTTCACAGCGTGGTTGCGGAGGACGCGCGCGACCAGGACGACATGGTCAACCGCGCTTGCCGCATCGCCTTTAGGGAAGGACTCGCGCAGGTGGGCCAGCGGATCATCATCGTGGCCGGCGTGCCGTTCAGGACGCCGGGCGCGACCAACATGGTGCGCATTGCCGTCGTAAGCTCCGCCGCGGGCGAGCCGGATTGAGACCGCTGTCGTACCCCTCCGCGCAGGATGGGTTGGGCGCGCGCAACCCACCCTACGCGGACGTAAGTGTTGAGGTCGTTGTGTCGCGAGCCTCGGGCATCGACAATTGCCCGATCGCCGCCACGACCACATCCGCAGCGGCGTGATGCGGCATGTGACCGACCCCCGGCAGCATGATGAGGCGCGCGTGTGGCATCGCTGCTGCCATTGCGCGCGCGTGGATGTGCGGCGAGACGGTGGTGTCGGCGCTGCCGGTCAGGATGACGGTCGGAGCGCTGATCTCGCCATAGCGCGGCGCCTGCACGCTCACGAACGGCTTGAGCGCAGCGAGGTCCTGCGCATTTGCCACGAATTGCGCCGGCCGCAGAAGCAGCCGGATCGCGGCGCGTCGGACGTAGTCCGCCGGCGGCGGCTGGGGCTCAAACACCTCCGCGACGCCGCGGTTAAGCAGCAAGAGGGCGAGCGGAACCGCAATCGTACGGGCAAATATCGGCCCGAGCACCGGCATTGAGAGAACGGCATTGTACCACGCGAGGCCGCCTTTCCAGGGATGGGTGACGGGGGCGAGCAGCACGAGCCCCGCGACGCGGGCCGGAAACGCAAGCGCAAGAGCGGATGCGACCGCTCCTCCGAGCGAATGGCCAAGAAGTACGAAGCGCCCGACGCCGATGCGCTCAAGAGCCTGCACAATTAATGCGGCCTGCCGCGCCGGCGAAGCGTCTGCAGCCCCGCCCGGCCGTTCGCTCCAGCCAAGTCCAGGGCGGTCAACCAGAATGATGCGGCGACTCGCGGCCAGCCGCTCGCCAAGGGCGAGGCGCAGGTCTTCGAGATTGCCGCTCGCGCCATGCACAAGCACGACAGGGAGCGGGTCGTCAGACGCCGCGGCGTCAAGCTCCAGCACATGGAGCTTTCCGCCATCGACTTCGACGAAGCGCCCTGAAGGCGGATGGGCAGCTTCGATTCGCGCCGCTTCGAGGACTGTCATCGCGCGAGTGGCGCAGAGAATTGCCACAACAGCGAGAAGAAGGAAAATCATCACTCGCAGCTCTGGTCCAAAATGCCGATGCCCGGCATCCAGCCGGGCATGCAATAAACGGCGAAACTACGATCGGAGCGTCAGCCCGTAGCCCGTCGGATGGGCTGAGCGGCAACGAAACGCATCAGCTCCTGCTGCGGCGAGGTCGACCTTCGCCGGCGCTCAACCCGTCCTGCGATCCCATATCAGATATTGCGCCCCTCGACCTTTTCTTTCAGGGTCTTGATCTTCTCGTCCATTCCCTTGAGGCGAGGATAGATCTCGACCGCCTTGCGATAGGCTTCGAGTGCGTGCTTGTCGTCGCCGACCTCCTGCATGATGAGACCAAGGCCTGAGAGCGCCCCGAAATGCCGCGGCTCGCGTTCGAGCACCTTGGCGATGTCGGCCATCGCATTCACATAGTCCTTTTTGAGGAAATACACCGTAGCGCGGCGGTTCCACGCTTCCATGAAATCCGGCTTGATCTCGATGATGGCGCTGAGCATCCGGATCGCGAGATCGTAGTCCTTGTCGTCGGCCGCCTTCTTGGCGCGGCTCATCAAGAGATTGGTGGTCTCGTTGCCGGCGCTCGTCCAAACCGCCCAGATGCGATCCTCGACCGCTTTGGCGCTGGCGTCGTCGGGCGCGGCTTTGAGCGCGCCAAAAAGGAAATCGAGATTTCGGTTGCGCTCGCCCTTGGGAATGTTCGGCAGTTCGTCCGGAGGCTTCACCAGATCTTCATGCGGGTCCGCATGAGGGTCAGGCAGGACTTGCGCCTTTGCGGTAAGAGCGGCAGCCGAAGCGGCGAGCAGGGCGGAAAAAATGACACAGGCAAGACGAGAGATCATGTTGTCTAGCTTAACCGGCAATCCGCCGCCCGCAAGAGCGGTGTGGTCAAACCGATGTGATTGCCGCCTCCTGCCGTCCTGGGACCGCGGGCGTCGCCTGCTCTCTACCTCTTAGGACAGCCACAACAATAACTGCTTCACTTCATTGGTTCGTCTTGAGCATCAAAACAACCTAAAGTTGACAAAACCTCGATGGGGCATATAATAATGGTTCAGTTATCATGGTTATCAGGAGATAAGTAAGAGCACAGGAATAGCCTCAGATTTTGTAACTGCCCAGGTGGGATAGCCATCCTTTCGATGTTCCGCCGGTAAGATTTTTCTAGACAGCGGAATCGCGTTTCGATTCAAGGATTCATGAATGGCGATTCGCAATCTGAGCCGACGCGGGAAGAGCTTATTGCGCTGGTCAAGGCGCAAGCGGCGGAGATTG
>Ga0209060_10000669_pt1 | contig 53039 bp, 48 predicted proteins | sample Coa_R1_8_FD_187155 | JGI IMG/M metagenome (GOLD analysis project Ga0209060, IMG submission 187155) | Surface soil microbial communities from Centralia Pennsylvania, which are recovering from an underground coalmine fire - Coalmine... | ecosystem: Environmental > Terrestrial > Soil >...
GCTGCTTCTCAAATCCAAGGCCGTTGATGGCCTGGCCAAGTCCGCCGACCTTGACATAGACGTTTTCGTGCGCAGCCAGCGCCTTCATTGATGCAGCCCAGCGCGGAAATTCCTCTTTCAGTTTGCCGGCGTACGCGCCGATTCCGACCAGCCTGCCGACGTGGTTGAGCACGATCTTGGTGTCCGGGAATGCACCCGCAAGGTTCGCGACCTCGTTGAGTTGCGGGTGAAGGACCAGAGCATCGAACGAGAGTCCGAGACGGCCGAGGACCGCGAATCCCTCCCGAAACGTCTTGTCGCCGAGCAGACCGGGCGGTACGCGATTGTTCGGATTGAGGAGCGAAGTATCGGCATCCCAGGCCGTGCCATTGCGAATGCCGCGGAACCGGTCGCCGCCAGCGCGCATAAGCGCGGCAAGCACCGGCTCGACGCGACTGCCCAATCTCAGATCGGCGTAGCCGACAATACCGGCGGCGACCTTCGTCTTGCCGCAGTATCCGCTGGCGCATATCGCCGCCATTCCGTTCACGAATTCGGTTTCGCCGACCGGGCGCATCTCGACCGGACCGGAGTCCCGGTACATCGAGTTCGCCTGTACAAACACGGTCGCGACGATATTGTGGCCGGTATTCACATCAGCCAGGAAGTCGTCCAGCATGTAGCGATACCCGGGCCGGACCCAGAGGTGGTGATGAGGGTCTACGATCGGCAGTTCCGGTTCGAGCGCGGGCTCCTTGTGCCGGTCCAACCAATCCTGGCGGATCGGACTTGGTGGCGCCGGCTGCTGGGCGGATGCGGTGATTGGCGTGGTGACCGGCAAGGCAGCCGCTGCGCCGCCGAGAAAAGCAATGAACTCGCGCCTTTTCATCGTGACCTCCCCTTGCGTTGCGGCCTGGCTCTATGTTGGTTGTGCGGGCAGCGCGAGGCTGTTTCATCCCCGAGACTTCGGGATGCTCCGCTTGTGCCTATGGTGAAGGCTACACCCTTAGTCGATGTTCGGAAAGGGAGGGGTATGAATAGTGTAGTGAGCACACGAGTTGTCGGGTTAGGTAGCACACGAGTTGTCCGGTTTTCCGGCCCACGTCCAGCGCTTCGTCCATGATCGCGAAGCTGACGGCTTCATCCGTCAATTCGCCGAAATTCATCGTGCGGAGCGCCAACCGGCTTACCTTCAGGCCGGTTCGGCCCAGATGCGTGTGGTCCATTTGAATCACTTCCAGTTATTTGACTCTGCGTAAGACCGCCTCAGCATCCCCTGCGTCCGGGAGCGCCACTCCGGTAAGCTCTTGAAGCCGGGCGACCAGTTCGTCCTGAAAGGCGACATTCATCGCTTCAGCCGCCGGCGGCTCCGGTTTCAAGTGATGCCAGTAGCGGCCACTGACCAGGGCTGCGGGCTCCGTGCTGACGGCGAGCCAGCTCTGTGTGCGCTGTCCCGTGTCGATGTCGACCGGAGCGCCCGCACCTCCCATGCGGGTGCGCACCCAGCCGGGATCGACCGCGTTGCTGAGCACCTCCGGCCAACGCCGCGCCAGGAAGAGGGCGAGCGCAACAACGTGCAACTTGCTTTCCGCATAGGCGCGAGCGGCGTCCCAGGGACGTGCGGTCCAGTCGAGATCGCGCAGGGAGCCCTCGCCACCCCGGTGCAGGCCGCTGCTGAGGTAAATCAGCCGGTCGGGTCGCTCGATCAGGGCCGTCAGCATGAACGGCGCCAGCGTATTCACGGCCAAAGCGGCGGCATGCCCTTCGGGTGTCGCGCCGCGGCTCGATGCCGTATAGATGCCGGCATTATGAATAACGGCGTTCATCCGGCCGATCGCGTTGACCTGCTCGGCGATGCGGCGGGTCTCGACCGCGCTGCGGAGGTCGCCGATGACGACCCCGGCGGATTCGGATGCGAGATCGGCAAGCGCCGAGGCGCGCTCGGTCGATCGTGCATGCAGGACCACCTCGTGGCCTTGATCCAGAAGCGACCGCGCCGCCGCACGACCGAGCCCATCGGTGCTGCCCGTGATAAAAATGCGCGCCATTGATCCCCCTACGCCGCTTTCACGCCGGCAAAATATTGTTGGTCGGCGACGTGCTCCATCCATTCGACACTCTTGCCTTCAAGAGATTCCTGAATGGCGATGTGTGCCATGGCGTTTGTCGATGACGCGCCGTGCCAGTGCTTGAGCCCCGGCGGAAACCACACCACATCACCGGGCCGCACCTCCTCGACCGGGCCACCCTCGCGTTGAACCCAGCCAAGCCCGGAAACAATCAGCAATGTTTGACCGAGCGGATGCGTGTGCCAGGCGGTGCGCGCGCCGGGCTCGAAGGTCACCATGGCGCCGTTGGCCCGGGCGGGTGCGGGCGGCTGAAACAGCGGATCGATCCGCACGGTGCCGGTGAACCACTCCGCGGGTCCCCGGCGCGACGGCTCGGCGCCGCTTCGTTTGATTTCCATGCCCATCGCTATCCTCCTTGCGGATACGGACCACGTCGCGTCGCGGGCGCTTATCGCGGTTTGTCATTCGCCAGATAAAGCTTCTGCCCAAATTGCCACCCAGCCCGATAAAGCCGGCATGCTTCGCCGCGTTGGTATCAGGTCGTTCCAGCCCGCAGCGCTCTACTCCAGGTGTAGCGCGTTGCCGGAATGGGACTAGCCGCTATAATCGGCAAGGACTTATGAGCGGAATCGATTAATGCAGCGTGGCAGTCTCGATCAGCTGGTTGCCTTCGTCGCGGTGGCTCGGCAGCGCAGCTTCACGGCCGCTGCGGCAAAGCTCGCGGTGTCGCAGTCGGCGCTGAGCCACACGATTCGAGAACTCGAAGAACGGCTCGGAGTTCGGCTCCTGACCCGCACGACGCGCAGGGTTTCACCCACCCAGGCCGGCGAACGTCTGCTTCATAACATTGGACCACGTCTCGACGAGATCGAGGCCGAACTCGATGCCGTGCGAGAACTCCGCACCAACCCTGCGGGCACGGTCCGCATCACTGCCACGGAATTCGCCATCGATACGCTGTTGCTGCCGAAGCTCGCGCCGTTGCTCCGCGAACACCCCGATATCAAAGTCGAAATGATCGTGGATTACGGCCTCACCGACATCGTCATGCAGCAATACGATGCCGGCGTACGCAGCGGCGAGCAAGTGGCCAAGGACATGATCGCGGTGCGCATCGGGCCCGACATGCGCATGGCCGTGGTCGGCGCGCCGTCCTATTTCAAGTCACGTCCGGAGCCGAAGACGCCTCAGGATCTCGTCGAGCACAATTGCATCAATTTACGTCTCCCAACGCACGGGAACGACTATGCCTGGGAATTCCAGAAGGGCAGCCGCGAGTTGCGAGTGCGGGTAGAAGGCCAGCTGACCTTCAACGGTACCGCACAACTCCTAAACGGAGCCCTTGCGGGCTGCGGGCTCGCCTATGTGCCGGAAGGATTGGTGGAGCAATACATCGGAAAAGGCCGTCTCAAGCGGGTGCTTGAGGACTGGTGCCCGCCCTATTCCGGCTATCATCTCTTCTATCCGAGCCGCCAATCCTCCGCGGCCTTCGCGTTGGTGGTCAATGCCCTGCGCCATCGCGGTGCAAAGACCGCCGCCGGCCGATGAACGAACCTATAGCAGAAACTCAGGGTTCGTATCCTGGCTCTTTATAAAGAGCACGGCGCTTGGCGAGGATGTCCGGCTCGTAGACTTTCTCCATCCAGTCCGCCGCCTTGATTTCCTCCATGGCAACCGACACCGACTCTTCGCCGTAATGGAGCGTCGCCATCACCGCTTTGGTGATCTCGGCAGCGAGTTTCTTTTTCTGCTGCTCGGATTTGCCAGGCCACAGCTTCACGATGACATGGGGCATGGACGTACTCCTTTTATCTGCTGGACGTCACGCAGGCGCCGCTCGTGCAATCCTGTGATTTGTTCATAAGAAATGCCGCGATCGCGGCGGTGCCCACGGCGGCAAGCGCGCTCGCAACGAAGGCGCTGCCGAGGCCCAGGCGTTCCGAAAGAGCACCGAGCGCCGGGGTGCCGAACCCAAGCGCCACATCGAGAAAGGCCGTATAGGCGCCAAGGGCGAGCCCGCGATTCTGCGGCGGCGCGCTGCGCACCGCTTCGACGCCGAGCGCGGGATAGACGAGCGAATAACCGAACCCCGTCAGCGCCGCCCCCACGAGCGCGGAGGGAAGCGAGGGCGATGCCGCGAGCAAGGCAAGGCCCGCCGCTTCGAGGAGGACACTGAGCAGAGCGACCCTGGGCGCGGCAAAGCGATCGGCGAGATGCGCGAGGAAGAGCCGCGCCAGGATGAAGACGGCGGCGAAGACCGTGAAGGCCGGCCAGTCCGCCCATCCATGCGCGACAAACAGGAGCGCGCTGAACGCCGTGATCGCCCCAAAGCCTATACTGCTCAGCGCTGCGCCAAGTCCCGGCACCCAGACCGAAGCCATCACCTTCAGGAATCCGGCTTGCTGCCGCGGGATCGGCGCCACGCGTTGGAGCGGCGCGACGCAAAGGAGGGTGAGAAGCGGGAGCAGAGCCGTGGTCACGCCAACGCCGGCAAAGCCGAAGTGCCCATAGAGCACGCTTCCAATTGGCGCGCCGACCGCGAAGGCCGCAAACATAGCGCTACCGATCCACGCGATGGCCTTGCTGGTATTGCGCGAGGTGAGGATCGCAAGCGCCCAGCTCTGCCCGCCGATGATGATGAAGCTTTCGCCAATACCCAGAAGTAACCGTCCAAGAAGAAGGATTGTCACGGAAGCGATGGGCTTGCTTGCCGTTGAGAGTGACAGCAAATAGAGGCCGCCGGATACAGCCGCGATCACCAGCCCGGTGAGCATGGCGGTTTTCGGCCCGCGCGCATCGGATTGGCGGCCGGCCCAGACGCGCGACAGGATCGCGGCGGCGAACTGGCTGCCCGCCACGAGCCCACAACGGAAGCGCCCAGGCCAAGCCCTTGGTGCACATGCAAGGGCAGGACCGGCATGGCCATGCCGATCACGAGGAACGCCACGAAAACGGCGCCCATGATCGGCAGCAGTGCTGCCGATGCAGCCGGCTCTTGCGAAGTTTTGCCTCTGCGACTCTTGTGGCGCTCGCTCATTTTCATTTAACCAGGGCGCCGGCGAATATTGCCGGACAAATCACCTTCCATTGAGAAGCCAATTCGCGGGATGTCAGCCGCTGACAACAATTAAGCCGCGGTAGGAGACGGTATTAGCCGGGGAAATGCGCAAGGACCCATGAGCAGAACTCATGAATGGAGCTGCCAGGGGCTGCAACAACACTGCACGGCAAATGTCGGCTAACGGTCCATCACGTCGGTCCCCCGCAAGGGAGCGATATGTCTGCAATCTTAGGCAATCCGGACTCCGGAGGCGGCAATCGACGCCCGTGACCCGAAGCTGCTATGCTGGAGCGTCGTGGTGAAACGCACAGACGATGAGGAGGCATCATGGGTGCGCTCGTGTTCTCCAGGGCAGGCTCGATCTTTGTTTGCTCGCTCGGAATTGCCGTTACCCTTGTCTGTGAGGCAGCTTCCCAGGGATCGCCGTCCCGTCCTCTCGTGAGCGAAGCGCAATTCGAAGCGTGGCAAACGGAGTTGTCAAACTGGGGGCGCTGGGGGAAGGACGATGAGCTTGGAACGCTCAACCTGATCACACCCGCCAAGCGCAGGGCAGCGTTGGCGCTGGTGAAAGAGGGCGTGCCAGTATCACTGTCGACGAATACGTCCTTGGAGAAGGCCGTCGACGTCCCGTGCCCGGCCGAATGGGCGATGACCTCCGCCACGCAAACAGGAGCCACCGATCGCGTGGCGTTTCCCTGCATTCACGGCGCGGCCTCGACGCACATTGACTCTCTCGCGCACACGTTCTTTGCCGGGAAGATGTGGAATGGTTATGACGCTTCGGCGCTGGTGACGATGCAAAAGGGGGCTGAGAAGAATTCCGTGATGCCCATGAAAAACGGGATCGTCACACGCGCGGTGTTGTACGACATCGCGCGGCTCAAGGGCGTGCCTTACCTCGCGCCGGGCGATCGCATCTTTCCCGAGGACATGGAGGCATGGGAAAGGCAAGCGGGTGTTCGCGTGGGGCCCGGCGATGCCCTGGTGCTCCGCTGGGGCCGCTATGGGCGACGCGCCAGGCTCGGCCCGGAAGAAGGCGCGGCCGGGTTCGACAATTCGATCCTTCCGTGGCTGAAACAGCGCGACGTCGCGTTGATCGTCTGGGAAACCGCCGGCTATACGCCGCAGCCTGCAGGCGATCTGTTCAGAAACGCCGTCCACAATTTCGTCCAGGCGATCCTGGGCATTCATGTGCTCGACCGCGCCGATCTGGAGGCGTTAAGCGAGGCGGCAGCTTCCCGCAATCGCTGGGAGTTCATGCTGAGCATCAACCCGCTGGCGCTGCCCAATGCAACAGGATCGCCGGTCAATCCGATTGCAATGTTCTGAGCCGCGCGCCAGGTCCGGGCAATGGGACTGCTACACGCGAGATGGCCAACTGTTTTCGCCCCTGCGTCAATCCCGCAGCGCGCGCCGCCCCGCCTCAGTGATCTTGAGGCACACGATCTCGACGCCGCGCGCCCCGGCGACCAGCGATTCGGTCTGCGCCGTTGCAAGCCCGCGGCGCACAAGGCCTGCCAGCAGTTCGCGCGTGAGCCCGTGCGCGAGCAAGAGCGGCTCCGGACAACCTGGCGAAGCGGCGGTGAGCAATTCGAGCGCGTCACGTGTTTTCCGGTCGAGGCGTCGGTTTGGGCGCCGCGCCATGGACAAGGCTCGACCGATCCCGGCGGTGGCCAGATGCAGCATCACGTCCCTCCTGTGGTGCGGCCGACAAAATCGGCCGCGGCTTAACCCCGTTTTTCAAAGCGGAGGGCGGCGAGGCGTTCCTGTGGATAGTGGGCACAAATCCAGTTGAAATCGGCCCGCGCCAGGTCTCGACGTGTGTCACAATGATCGTGCACGACGCCAGAGACTGCTTCAAGGTTGCGCCACCGCGCCCGCAGGTCGGCGGGCCTGTCCTGGCGCATTGTGGTGGGTCCGGAAATTGCGCGCGGGGGCGGGCGGGGCCGCAGGGGCCGCAGAGTTCCTCAGTCTGTGTGAATCGTCGGCGCGCAGCACTCAGCTGGGCACCGGTTTTGCCCGCCCCTATGGCCGGTGCGGGCCCGCAGTCTCACCAAACGTCCTGCGCTGAAACTCTTCGGCGGCCTTCCAGGCATCTTCTTCGGAGCGTTCCGCGTCATCCAAAGCCTCTCTCCGATTCATGCCGTCTTCCGTTGGCAAAGTGGCACGCAGCACGATCCGCCTGGCCGTTATCTCGAAGACATATTCGTGCCGCGGCTCGCTTACCCGCCGGAACAGGAGACGATTATTGCCGCACGGCTCGATTTCGAAGCCGGTAATCTCATGCGTCATCATTTCCCTGCGCCGAATTCTGCGAAGGAAGGACGGTAAACCGCGGAAATGGACACCCGGGAAAACGCCACGCATACGAATCAAGATCGGAGGCATGTGGGACCTCCTGATTCGATCGGCACGGGAAGACTAGCAGAATGCACGTGCCGGGTCACGCCGATCAACGGCGGGATCACGTCATGCGCCCAGGAGCCGACATCGCGGCCGCCTAGTGACGATCCTTGACGACCGAGCGGATGAAGCCAACGAAAGCCTGTACCTTTGCGGGGACGTCCTGGCGACTTGGATAGACAGCCTGAATCGGAATCGGGTCCATAGGCCACTCCGGAAGAACCACGCGCAGGGCCCCGCTCTTGACTTGCTCGCGAACCGAAATTTCGAGGAGCCGCGCGATTCCCGCGCCGCCCAGACATGCCTCGTGCATGTGCACGCCCTCGCGGCAGACGACGCGCGCGGGCACGAACACGATTTCCCTCTGGTTTCCCCGTGTCAGCGTCCAACGCGCGTACGCGGGGCCGTCACGACGGCCCGACAGCACGATAAAATGGTCTCCAAGCTCCTCCGGAGCGGCGGGCGTCCCGTGCAGGTCGAGGTAGCCAGGCGCGGCGACGATGACGAGATCGCTCATGCCGAGCTTTTGTGCCGTATAGCTCGAGTCCGGCAGCGCTCCGACCGTGATGAGCACGTCGAGTTTGTCCTCGATCAGTGAGCACGAGCGCTGGGCGGGCGTGCTGAGAACGGCCGGATTGAAATTCGATTGAACGCGCCGGCCCCGCACCAGGAGAATTGCACGACCGCGGCTCGGTAATGGTGCCGGTTTTCGAGCTAGCTGCATTTCTCACAGCTGGCCGCCGCTGGATCGCCGGTACCATCCGCGCCCGCGATCATTCCAAGGCCGAAGCGCTCGCTTGGGCTTTCGCAACGAGGGCGAAGATCGGAAGGAGTCTATGACGACTTTCCATTCGCGTTGATCATTTCAGCTAGCTCCGACGCCTCTTGTTCTGCCAGCTCAAGCCGATGTGTCAGCGCCTTGCACAGCTCATTCCGGGCAATCTCCATGGCTGTCTCATGTGCAATCGCCAACTCCTCTGACAGCCTTTGCAGGTTCTTGCGCGCAGTCGCTATTTCGACCCGCGTGTTCTCCAAAATTCTCAAAGAATCGGCGCTGACATCTTTCTTTGTCATTCGTCCTCGGGCCTCAATGAGAGGGATCTGCTAAGTCCGACGAAGACCTCCGGATTACCTACGCACCACTCAGCATGTGCAGGTCCAAGCATGACAATTCCCAAGACCGCTCACAGAAATTACCCGCAATCCGAGCGGCTCGTACCTCGTCCATTTCATAACTCCTATGTTGGGATAACGACATAAAGTTGATTTGGTTCGCGGGATCGCGGCCGGCCGCTCCAAAACACCGGTGCAATGCAGAAACAGAGCTGGCTGCTTATGCGGCGACCGGATGCGCCGCCAGCCACGCGGCAACCTTCGGAAGGGAACGACGTTCCGATATCAGGTCGTCGAAGTGCCGATCCCCAATTTGGGCCGGAAGCTGCTTCGATATCGGAGAAGTGTTTCCAAAGTTTCGGCCCATTCGGCGCGAAAACGTCAGAACAACGAAAACTGAGGTCGATCGACAATGGCAAGCAAGCTCGACTTGAACACCGCCAGCTTCACTCATCTCACGGCGATCAAGGGGATCGGGCGGAGCCGCGCGGAAGCGATCGTGCGCTACCGCGAGAAGAACGGCGCTTTCACCAGCATCGATGAGCTAAATCGAGTTCCCCATGTCGGCGATATGCCGCCTGAAGAACTTGAACGGGTAAAGCAGCAATTCACCATTGCGACACCGGAAGGTCAGCCGTCGCCATATGAAGAGGACGCGGACAGGGTCAACGTCAACAGGGCGAATGCAGCGGAGCTCCGCCAAGTTCCCGGGATCGGGGAGGCGCATGCTGAAGCAATCGTGCGCTATCGCGAGGAGCGTGGCCCGATCCAGGATTTGAACGACCTTGACCAACTTCCCCACTTCCGCGAGCAATCGACATTGGAAAGACAGCGCATCAAAAATGCCCTTAAGGTGTGACGACCAAACTCGCTTGCAGCTGCAAGAATTCGCCGGGCGATAATTTGCGTACCATTCGATACCGCCGGACTTGAAGCCTCAGAGTGAGAGCACCTGAGAAAATGGCTGAGCGCGAAGCTCCGGTAATTTTGCACCTTTAGCGACTAAAGGGAGAAAACGGCCAAACGTTCGCAGATTTGCGGACGGCGGACTTTCTCGGAATAAATCCTGTCGGAGTGGAACCTTGGCGGTTTCAACTTGTTTGTACCTACGCTTTTCAATTCGAGTACCTTAGCATCTGCATACCGCTAAGCTTGTCGCAGTGGACCTCTGCGGCCCAGAGGTTTGCTCAGCGAAGGTGGCATCAAATGTTGCAACTCCGATTTGCTGGAGTCGTTTTGATCGTCTGCTTCCCGGTACCCGCTTCACCCGCAAATAGCTCCTTGTTTTCGCAATCGGGCATCGCTTCCGTTTATTCGGCAAGCAGCGGCCCCAAGACTGCAAATGGCGAGCGCGTAACATCTGATGCCTTAACGGCCGCGCATCGAACACTCGCGTTCGGAACAAAGGTTCGCGTCACAAATATCGCCAATGGAAGGTCTGTGATCGTCAGGGTAAATGATCGTGGCCCGTTCGTACGCGGTAGGATAATTGACCTTACCCCGGGTGGGGCGCATGCCCTCGGTTTTAGCGGCACGGCGCGTGTGAGGCTTGAGTCTAGCCGATAACTGCAAGCCGGTCGTCGCGCGCGGCCCCGCGAATCGCGTGCCAAACACCTTGATAATAAGGGCATCGAGAAAGACGGTAGTATCTTCTGCTTGGCGGAATAATTTCGGCAATTGTGAAATCGGCCCATATAAATCGGCGCATATGAAGCTTCTCGCAAAAGGGATGCAGCCTGACGAGGCCAAGAGAGCGCAATATGGAAGGCGCCACGTCGGTTGTCCCAACAGCAAAACACTTTGAGCGGCGCCCGACGAACCTTATGCTGAAAACTGGAGAGCAGCACATGAGTTGCACCCCGGTCCCAAGTTCGGAATAGCGAGACTGAGGACCCGGGGACTGGCGAGCGGGTTCCATTGCTAAGCGCAACCGCACGCTAGCAGACACAAACAACAGACCGGCACGCCTACGCCCCTCAGGGAGAATCCCTCTGTGACATCTTGCGCGGACTGGACCCGTCAGAAACTGTTCCAGGTAATTTGCCCACGGGCGGACCGAGAGCGGCGCGTTGGCCACCACTCGCAACGCCCGGCAACATTACGCGGCCGCGCCCGTGCGCCCGTAGGCCTCGACGATCATGAACTTGGACAGCACACCGTAGGCGGCTTCCCAGGCAGCTGCAAGTTCAGGCGTCCACTGCTCGCCAAGGCCGCGTTCCAGTGTCCAAAGCAGTGCTGCGCCGACAGGTGCGTAATCGGCCTCTTTCACCCCGTAAGAAACGTGACGCTTGGCAAGCGCGCGCGCCGCGGGCAGCACGGAATCGAGATTGCCGAGTGAATGCACCACAGTCGCCAATGCCGCCATCAGCTTGCGCCCTTGTTCCTTTATGTCACCGCGGAACAACGGTTTGATCGTTGGCGCTATTTCGAACAGCCTGCCGTAGAACAACTCCGCGACCTGATCAGACATTGGTTTGACCCTCGAAAAGCTGTCCTGAATGGCCTGCACCTGACCCGGCGTCATCAAATCCTCCATTTATCGACTCGGCGTTGAAGCCGAGTGTGAAAATGCTTGGTGAGCATGAATTCAAGGCGCTCTTCGATAATCGACAGTCTCTCCGCGTCCTTCGTGGAGCATCCGAGGTCACCGCCACAGGACGCTGCTAAGCTAGGCGAACCAGTCGCCTTTAGACGTGACGAGCCAGATGAAAGTTCAAACGGCATTCAAAGAAATTTCCGGAGCATCATCGATCGCACTTCTTGAGGTGAGCCAGCTCAAGTTCGCTTGTTGCGGCGTCGCGCGACTTTTTTCACCCTGCTGAAGACGGCAGATGCCGGAGAAAACTGCGAGCTTGGAAGTCGGCCATGTGAATTGGCGCGTGCGCGGGCGAACGAAAAAACGTCTCGCGCTGGCGAGCTCCGCCGGCATGACCGTCGCGGGTCCTCTGACCGAAATTCGTGACGCGACAGGCGGACGGAAGGAGGCGGCTCGCTCTACATCTTCGGTTTCCGAAGATGCACGACATCGCCACGCTCTCTGGTTTGCAGAGCTTCCTTCAGCACCATGGTATCGAGCAACAATTCCACGACGGCTTGCCGCAATTTCGTATTTTCGGCCTGAAGAACCGAGACAAGATTTATCGGCTGTGCCTCGCCGTCGGCAGCGTCTTTCTTGTCTTTGGATATTTTTGAACCAGCCGTTTTCGGCTTTAACACGGATACCGGGTTTGTCGCCACGCCCACACTCCTCGACAACAGACCAACACACAATCGCTTGCGCCTCCATCGAAAGCCGGAGAAAGCATTCGACGGCGACAGTGTTGTGTCAAATTCTGCGTCTAACCGTGAAAAACCCGCGACACGGTTCGCTTGATGACGGCGACAGCACGAGCGGCCGATCACGATCACCAAGCTGACGCATGAGCCGGGCATTTCCGCCCGACTTGCGGGAACAAGATCCTAAACGCGTCTTTCGCTTTGCCTCCCCAGCGCTTGCCGGCGCCGCACGCGAACCGCGAGGGCGCATTACCGCTGCAGTGGACGCCATCCAATGTGACCCAGGTCACATGCGGAGTCTCCGCCGATCACATCTGATGGGAGTTCACGTTCGATATGCTAGGCAATCGCACTCATCGCGTCGAGGCGATTCTGCGCTTTTGTGGGTGCCACAAGCCATCCGGATTGACTATCCACAGGAATTTTTCAGACCACTTCTCTGCAGCCGGAGGCCATTTCAGCCAACGTGATTGGCGGTTCCGGGACCGCATCGTGGCTGCTTCACGCCCGCCCGGCCAAGTGGCGGACCGCGCCTCTGTTCTTAAGGGCCTCCTCAAGCTTCATCTTCTCGAGCAGAAGATCGGCAACAAGCCGCCGCAGGCGGGAATTCTCAAGGTACAGCTCGGCTACGGGGTTGGACTGGTCTCGCCCGACCGCGGCATTGGTCCTGATGCCGCTGACCAGGGGAGATGCCTGAGGGTCCGCGCCATGCGCCTTCCGCCAGCGATGATAGGTCATAACGCTCACGCCGAGCGCTTTGGCAATGTCGCTCTGGAGCTTCCCCTGCGCGGCCATCTGTTGCGCTTGGCCGAGCAGAGTGGTGATTTCCATTTGGGTATGACGTCTTCCCATGTGCCCTTCCCTCATTGGCCCGCACGACTGATAAAACACAACCAGCGGGTTCAATTTTGGCAAAAGAAAGGAGAATTCCGCATGTTATAACGAAGCTTACCTTCCGCAGGACGAAACGACATCGCCTCAATGCTTAACGGCAAATCTGATAATCCTTTGATGTTGCATCGATTACCTGCGTCGACGAGCAATTTTGTGAATTTCGTTAGGTACTACAAGGTAACAAGAGGGTCACACCTTGATAACAATGCGGCACCGGAACAATGCGCATTCGGTATGTGATGTCTGGGTGACCGGTTACGCGCGGACAGGCTGAGCCCAGCGCGTACCAAGTGGGACTCTATGTGTCTCCATGTGTCACTCACGCAATAAGAGCCGTGATCGACAGACTGAGCCCTGTCACTCGACGCAGCCGAGCCTACAGTCCAGAGACTTCCCATGACACTCGCTCTCGCGAAATCATCGAATGCGATCACCGCACACACAATCACGCGTCGAACAGCTGCCGCGGACCGAACACCTGATGATAATCGCAGGCCGGCGGGCGGGCAGCCGCGTCCGTGCGGCCGCTTGGCGGTCCAATTCGAAGCTTGGGTTCGAAACCGCGAAATAAAGCGAGCGCCTACGGGCCCTGCTTCCCGGAGCGATTGAAATACCGCAGATCGGGTGGAGGCTGATCCTTCCGCGTCGGCATCAGGCGTCCGTCCGGGCTGAGCATGTAGTTCTGCTTTCCGATCTCCACATGATTGTTGTTCTCGGCGCAAGTGACCTCGCGCCAGTAGGGCTGGCGATCGGGCTCCCGATGATAGCTCTTGGTCACGACCCAAGGATGCGTCAGCGCATGATCGATTACCGTGATTTCGTCGTGCAAGATGTTGGGGTCGGATTTGTCGAGGTAAATTCGCTCCCTGACGATAGTCAGGTTGTCCTCGTGCAAGGGAATGCCGCTGTCATCGTAAGTGCGGGGCCCTTTGAAGCCGCGCGTCTCGACCTCCAGGACGTCGTAGCGGCCGTCCCCATCCTTATCGATCCAAGTGCCGATGGAATACCCGAGGTAGGTTGGCTCAAGCTCCATGGGCCAGTCGCGTCCATCGGTATAGATGCGACGATTGTCGTTGATATGCTCGACCATGATGTAAGTGGTGCGAGGCGTGACCACCACCTCAATCTGGCCGTAGCCGTTCGTGACCCTCGGCATGCCCGGTGAAATACAGGTATTGGTCTGGGCCAGCCCCTGTCCGCCGGCGGCCTGATCCTTGAGGTTGGCCTCGAATAGGGCCTGATATTCGGGAGTCAACGGCGCCTGTTGTCCGCGACCCCAAGCTTTACTCGTGTCAAATCGTGCGGGGTCGCCGATCGGACGCCACTGGCCCTTCAGGTCAGGATATTTCGTCTCGTCCCATGCCCGACTTTCAGCAAACGTGATGCAGAGCGCCGCCAGGAAGACGAACACGACCATCCCGCTTCGGTATCGCATGGTTGTTCTCTCTTGCCGCGGCGACCGGCAGCGTTGGCCACGCCGCCTAATCCACTACCGGTCGTGCGTGTCGAAATAGCTCAGATCGGGAGGCGGCTGATCCTTGCGGGTGGGCATGAGTTCGCGATCAGGGCTCAGATAGTAGAGTTCTTTGCCGATCAGCACGTTTGCGGTCGTCGCCGCGCAATCCTCCTGGCTGTGAATCGGGTATTTACCGGGATCGCGCTGATAGCTTTTCAACACCGTCCATGGTCGCGTATAGGCATGGTCGATCAAAGTAATGTCGTCGTGCAGGATCGTCGGATCGGCCTTGTCAAAAAAGATGCGCTCCTTCACGATCGACTGGTTGTCGGCGTGGACCGGCAGGCCGGTTGGGTCCAGAGCCCGCGGGCCCTTGAAGTGGCGGGTCTCCACTTCGAGCAGGTTGAAATGGCCGGTGCCGTCCTCATCGATCCACTTACCAATCGAATACCCCTGGAAGCTTGGCTCGACGTCCTTCGGCCAGTCACGCCCGTCAGTGTAGATGCGGCGATGATAGCCGCTATTGTGATTGAGCAGGATGTGGGTGACCTCCGGCAGCACGACGATTTCCATTTCACCATAGACCGTCATCGACGCCGGCATGCCCGGCGGCATGCAGCGTGCGCCGGACTGCCAGTTGCCCTGGCCGCCGTTCGCCTGGTCGGCCAGGCTCGCCTCATGAATCGCCTGATACTCGGGTGTCAGCGGGGCCTGTTGACCGCGGCCCCACGGCTTGGTCGGGTCGAACGACGGCTGACCGCCGGGCCGAAGGTTAACCCGGCGCCACACGCCGAAGAGGTCTGGATATTTCGCATCGTCGAACGCCTGGGCCGTCGCTATCGACGCCAACAGCCCTGCTATCGCAATCGAGAGCGATCCTTGGAAAAACATGGCTGTTCTCCCTGTGACCGGGACCGAAGGACGCGCAGGCGCACGGCCGCGCCAAACCGAAAGGAACCGTCGAAGTAACGGCGCTCTCGGAGTGCGCGCCAAACCCGAAGCCCTCCGCGCGCCGTTGGGGCGGCTCCAACGCTACCCATTTCGCCGCGCATGCGGAAGAGGAGATTTGCTCCTCGATGCAGTGAGCCGACGCGATCAGAGGGCCGTCACGCGCAGCAATAATCTCACTCCTCTTCCCGGAGGATTTGAAGAAGCGATCAACATCTCGGCCCGGCCGCTGACCTGCGTGGCGCGGTTGGGGGCAGTCTGGAGCAACTCTCGCAATTCGCGTGAGTAGTATTTGGCGCTGGCAGTGGTGCCACTTCCGGCATGACTTCGCCGGTGTGAAACTTGAATTCCCGCGCTATCAAATCACCTTCCTTCGCCGCGGGATGATCGGCAGCGCTGCTCGCATTCGAGAGTAGAATCGCAGTTGAGGCTGCCACAGCCAAGGTCGTGTTGCGCATGATGTCCACCGAGCGGATTGAGCGTAGGTGGCGATGACGGTGAATTAGGATGGATTTTTCATAACGGCAAAATCGATGCCCTTCCTCTGCAGGATTTCCCGGATTAACTCTCCGCCTGATACCTGAGCCATAGCCACGGCCATTCGCACGGCACTCGCCCCGTCCCAGTGTTCCCTGCCGTATTGATTCCCTGATCGTGTTTGCTGCCACCGCTGTCATAGAGCGGGTCAGGGACTTGAACTCACTTTAGCGTTTCTGGCGAGGGATGGGTTCGTCGCGCATCGCCGCCTGCCAGGCCATGACGGCCATGAAGACAGCAGCCTGCCGGAGGTCCTCGACCCTTACGGCATCAGCCAGATCAGCATTGGTGTGCCGCGTGCGAACATCGTAGTTTCGAAAGTCCTTGATCACAGTGAACGCCGGAATGCCCGCCTGAGCGAACGGGACGTGATCGGTGGCGCCGATGCCTTCAATCACATTTCGTCGTGCTCCGATATCCCGCAACGGCGCGAGCCACGCATCAAAGATTTGTTTCGCCGGCTCGTTGTTCTCCATGTAGAAGCCGTACGTTCGGCCTGTTCCGGGATCATCGTTCAGGTAGACGGAAATCTTGCGGCGGGAGGCGTCATCGCGAAGGTGCTGGTCTACGTAAGCGCGGGCGCCCAGCAGGCCTTGTTCCTCACCTCCCCAGAGTGCAACACGGATGGTACGTCGGGGACGCACGTGGACGGCCGTCAGAATTCTCATGGCCTCCATCACTGCCGTTGCACCGTCCGCGTTATCCGTGGCACCAGTCGCCGTATGCCATGAATCCAGGTGAGCGCCGACGAGGACAACCTCGTCCCGCAACATCGCATCTGTCCCCGGTATCTCAGCGAGGACATTGTAGCTGTTGAGATCATTCTCGTAGAACCGGGCCCCTACCTCGATGCGCAGCTGAGGCGAAGCGCCGGCCTCGACCATCCGGACCAGCATGTTGTAGTGCTCCGCCGCCAACACCAATGTTGGGACGGCATCGCGCGGCGTGTTGCGGAAGCCCTGAACCCGCACCGTGCCGTGTTCCATGGCTCCGGGTGTGAGCACGACTCCCGCCCCAAGGGGACGGAGTCGGGTCAACATGTCGAATGTCGGAGTTGAACTGGAAGGCCCCGGAAGTGGAGGGTTCCCGGTTTGCACCGGGCCGTTTCTCTCGGACGGCTGCTGCCGATCGTTACGGAGAAACTCGGTCTGTGGACGGTGCATGAGCACAATGGAGCCGCGCAGGCGAGGGCCGAGGCGATCGATATCAGCAGCAGTGCTGTCGCCGATGTAGATGGGCGAACCGGTCAGGACTCCGGCCGTCGCCGGAGACCATGCCTCGGCGTATCCGATCAGCGGCATGTAGCGCGGCGCAGTCATCTCCACGGTAAGCTTCTCGAGCGACCACCCGGGCCCGAATTGAAAGGCCTCAAGCCGCGGGTTGTCGAGCCCCCAGGCCTTCAGGCGTTCCACAGCCCAGCGCGCGGCCTGCACGTGTGCTGGGGATCCGGTCAGCCGAGGCCCGACTATATCCGTCAGTGTATGAAAGAGGACCGTTGCTTCGGTACTGCGCAATCCTTCGGCCTTGATCGCCGCGATCGTTGACTGGCTGTCCTGCGCAGCAGCGAGCGGAGAGCTCGAGGCGATCAGCAGCACCGCAATCCCAACGCGTTTGAATATCATCTTTGCTGCCCTCACCTGGTTTCCATATTTTATGACTCGGCGACCTGCGAGTGGGACCACACCAGGAAATCAGTAAGTGCCGGAGGCGTTCAGCTTACGGGTCGGGCGCCCCTGCTCCGAGCAAGCAAGATCGCCGGCGAGATGGGCTGTTGCGCCCTCATCGTGAGCGGCCACGCTGCTGCCCCGCCAAGCCCGCGAAACTCTCGCCGTCGCATCCCGTGATGCCCTCAAGCCGCTATTACGGACAGCCTATCGCAGCCTGCGTTGGATGAGAACGGACCGGACACCGGCCGTCGCCGAAGATTATCGTAACTGGGTTGCCCCGATCGGTGGCGAACGCAGGCGGACGGAACATGCCGTAGGTGCCGTCAATTCGGTTCTGCGCCGTGATTGCAGTGGCGCAGCTGCAGCAGTCAGCAGCAACAGCCGCCGCCGCTGAGTTCAAGCAGCCGGCCGCGGCGAACGACACACTGGCGCGTTAGCGCACTGTCGTCCACCCCGCCCTATGCCGTGGTGGTCGAGGCGGCCCCGGCGCGATTGCCTTATTCTTTTCCCGATTTTTCCGGTGGTAGCTTGTATTTCTCCAGTGACGCAATCCCATGTCGGGCTCCCCGCTCCAGAACCTTTGCGGCCATCAGCGGCGTTTCTGTGTATTTGAGGTAGGCGCGCGCAAATTCCCCACACGCGTCATCCCTCTTACCGTATTGCTGTTGCACGTGCTCCCGTAGTGCCTCGATCGCTGCTGATGGCAGATGTTCCAGCGCTGCAACAGAATCCCTTAGGTTTTCGAATGCCTGCACCGTATCGCGGATGACCTGCGACTGTAGAGCTAGTCCTAAGTGCATCCGCAACTTATGCGGATCCCTATCTGCTTCTGACATGCTGAACTAACGCAGACCGGCCCGCTTCTTGAGCAACCGCTCGGATAAAAATTGTCGCGCTCGGGCCGGAACAAATCAGACCCGCGATCTCGGCGGTATCAATCGGACATCCGGCCCAATCCCCAGCTTGCCCAGGTCCCCTGCCCGCGCCACCATGCAGCCAACGGGACTGGCCGGAGGAGGGACTCATGCGTGCTCACGCGTTGATTTCGATCTTGGTAGCCGGCGGGGTCGTGGCGGCGGGTTGGGGACTGGCGGCGCCCAAGCCCGACGCAATATTTGCGGACAACAGCCCCAGCGCCATACCGGTCGATGTCGAACTCGTGATCGCCGTCGACGTGTCCAATTCAATGGATCCGGAAGAGCAGGCGCTGCAGCGGGAAGGCTACATCCTGGGGCTGACTTCGCGTGAGTTTCTCCAAGCGCTGCGCAACGGTAACCACGGCCGCATCGCCATCACGTATTTCGAATGGGCCGGCCTTTATGACCAGAAAATCATTCTGCCGTGGCGGCTGATCGATGGCCCGGAATCCGCCGAAGCGGTTACGAATGAAATCAAGCGTACCCCCTATCGGCGTGCGCCGCGCACGTCGATCTTCGGGGCTCTGAAATTTGCCAAGCCGCTGTTCGACTCGAGCGGATATGGCGGCCTGCGTCGCGTCATCGATGTTTCAGGTGACGGCCCCAATAATATGGGGCCGCCGGTCACCATCATGCGTGACGAGGTGTTGGCGGCGGGCATCACCATTAACGGGCTGCCAATCATGTTGAGCCGGGGCTACGCCACCGGTCCCAGCATTCCGAACCTTGATATCTACTACGAAGACTGCGTGATCGGCGGGCCCGGATCTTTCGTCATCACGATCAAGGAGCGCGAACAGTTCAAGGAGGCAACCCGCACCAAGCTGGTCCAGGAGATCGCCGGCGTGCCGACCAAGCCGCGGATCGTGCCGGTGCAGGCAAGACCGCGGATGTATTGCTTTTGAGGCTAGGCAGATTTCGTCCAAATGACCTAAGGCTGTGTACTCACATAAATCCGCTGCGCGTATGCGCGGCTTATGTCCGCTCCGCTCCGAGAGCGCATTTCCGCAACTTGACGCTCTTTAGTCCTTCTCCCGAAGAGTCTTGCGCCCGCCGGCCGAGCCTCCGGGCGGAAATGACGCGTCTGCCGCGTCTGACTGCCATTGCGCCACGATTAGTCACAGTACCCTTACGATAATACCTATTTCGGCCGTCGTGAGGTCGCCGCCAGGCATTTTGTGGAAACTCGTTCATTAAATCATAATGAAATCAAATGCGTCACGCGGAGCGCGGGGCGTGTGGGCGGCAGCCGCCGCGCCGTCGGCTCACTTTGAGCGGAGCATTTTGTCAAAACGAACTAGTTTATGAAAACATAGCAAAATCAAGGCTGAACCCTGGGCCGGCAAGAGAGGCAAAACTCGTGACGGCCTTTGCCAGTCGTGGCCGGCTCAAATCAGCCCCAGGACATTGCTGGCTCAAACGTGGTCCTCAAGAACCAAGAGGAAGCAGATCATGCGGTCTCTCCATCCAGCAACAACGACCGCCCAGGCGCTCGGATGGATCGACGAATCGACCAAGGGGCTCATTCCGGCCGTGCATCCAGCCACTACATTCATTCGTGATCCCGACAACCAGTATCGGACCGGCTATTCCTATGCTCGGCCGACCAACCCGACATTCGTCCAGCCGGAAGCGCTGCTAGCCAAGCTCGAGGGCGGGGCAGCCTGCCTAACCTTTGCATCCGGGATGGCGGCGGCCACGGCCGTATTCCTGGCCCTGAGACCCGGCGACCATGTCGTCGCGCCGCGGGTCATGTACTGGGGACTGCGGAACTGGCTCAAGAGTTCGGCAGCGGAGTGGGGAGTGGTCGTCGATTTTGCGGACGCCAGTGCGACGGATGCGCTCGCAGCGGCAGTGCGGCCCGGCCGAACGAAGCTGATTTGGATCGAGAGCCCGGCGAACCCGACCTGGGCGATCACGGACATCGCAGCCGCCGCCGAGATCGCCCGCCGCGCCGGCGCGCGCCTTGCTATCGACAGCACCGTTGCCACTCCGGTGTTGACGAGGCCGATCGAGCTTGGCGCTGACATCGTCATGCATTCAGCCACGAAATACTTGAACGGCCACAGTGACGTTGTTGCCGGGGCGCTGGTTGCTGCACGCCATGATGAGTTCTGGGAGCGGATCGTGGCCGTCCGTACCGGCAACGGTGCCATCCTCGGCTCCTTTGAGGCTTGGCTACTGCTGCGCGGGATGCGCACGCTGCATTTGCGGGTGGAGCGCTGCTGCCGCACCGCACAGGTGATCGCCGAACATTTTGTGGGCCATCGCCACATCGTGGCTTCGCTTTATCCCGGATTGCCGGACCATCCGGGGCACGCGGTCGCGGCGCGCCAGATGCTCGGCGGCTTCGGAGGTATGCTCAGCATTCGCGTCGCCGGTGGGCAGAGCGCCGCGATCGCGACGGCCGCGCGGGTGACGGTGTGGAAGCGGGCGACCTCGCTGGGAGGGGTCGAGAGCCTGATCGAACACCGTGCCTCAATCGAAGGTCCCGGATCGCCCGCACCGCCCGATCTCCTTCGGCTATCGGTAGGCATAGAGGACGCTACGGATCTGATCGAAGATCTTGAGCAGGCGCTGGCGGCTAGCGCGAGCTGAAAGGTTCCGACAACGTCCATTCCTATGGTCTCGTAGTGCCTCTGAGTGGTTTGGCGCGCCACGGTCGATGAAGGGCGCTCCCCCCGCCTTACGGCTACCACGCAGTCGATCTACAAACGCCAAGGGTCGCGCTGGAGTTCGGCAAACCCAACTTGTCAAACCGGCGCCCATGACTTCTCATTCCGATCGCAATTCCAAGCGAAGCATGAGATCGATTAATGACCAGCCTTAATGCTGAGCGCATGGAAGCTCGCCTCAAACTCGTCGAGGAGCATGTCAGATTTGAAAATGATCATGACCTCGAAGGCATCATGGGAACTTTTGGAACGGCAGCGCGCTATGACGATGAGCCATGGGATGCGCACTACAGCGGACGTGACGAAGTTCGCAAATTTTATGAGGAGTTGCTCACAGCGCTTCCCGGATTACAAATCGACGTGCGGAGAAAGCATGCAAGTGCCACCGCGGTCGTCCTCGAAGTCGTCATTCGCGGTCGGCATTTGGGCCCATGGCGGGGGCTGCCAGCAACCGGGGCGAATCTCGAATTTCCGCTCTGCGGCATCTACACGTTCGACGACGACGACCGCCTTGCAGGTGAGAGGATCTACTATGATCGGGCTACGCTCCTTCGACAGCTTGGTGTCTTTCACGAACCGGATTCCTCAATGGGGCGCGTCACAACCTTACTGACCCACCCCCTAACCATGGCGCAAGTCATCTGGCGAAGGGTTTGGGGACCGGATTGACCCTTACGCCGGCCTGGAGCGGCTGAACCACTTCATCGCTGTCGGTCAATTGGCGGATTTTGCGGCGGCGCGCAATTCCGAGGGTGTTATGCCATAGCGTCGGCGAAATGCGCGGTTATCTCAGGCCTCAAGGGAGCTCTGCTGACGTCTTTCGGACCGTGGTTGCAACCTGAAAAAGCCATCCCACCTAAGGCTCTGGCTGGCACAGCTGGAGTGTCTGATGGCTCAATCCGCAAAGCCGCGCCTCGTGGGCTTCAACCACGTAGCACTAGAGGTGGGAGATATCGAGGAAGCACTGGCGTTCTACAGCCGCCTCTTCGAGTTTGAGCTGCGCGGCAAGAGCGACACGATGGCCTTTATCGATCTCGGCGACCAGTTCATCGCCCTTCAGAAGGGACGCAGACAGCCTGCAGACGATGGTCGCCATTTCGGCCTGGTGGTCGACGACAAGGAGGCGGCGCGCGCCGCGCTCAAGGCTGCCGGCATTACCCCGCTCGAGGGCCCATTCCTTGACTTCCGTGATCCGTGGGGCAACCGCATCGAGATCGTCGGTTATGACAATATCCAATTCACCAAAGCCCCCAACGTCCTCCGCGGCATGGGTTTGACGCACTTGACCAAGAACGAAAACGCACAAAGGGAGCTGGCCGAAAAAGGCATGACACTCCGTCAGGGCGACTCGTAACGGCACCGCATTCTCGACCCACTCATCCCCGCCATTCGGAGCGCCGTGAGCGGCGCATCCTCGCCAAAACCAGTGCAACGGCCGGATCGCGAACCTCGGCTTTGTCGCCAACTCGCCGGCCGGTTGAGCCAAAAAGGCTTACCGTCAATATCGCGACTGAGCGCCCCGCGGCGGCCGCCGTCCTTGCAACTGGTCGGCAAAGAACTCGAGCGACCGTCGCACAGCGTCTTCGGTCGCAAGCGCATTTGCTTCATTGCTCTGACGCTTGCTGCCGGGGTCGTCGAAGCCATGTGTCGCGCCAGGATAGAACCGAATTTCGATGGCCCCGCCTTTAGCTTTGCTCCTTTCTACCAGCTCGCCGCAGCGGCGTGACGATACTTCCTCGTCTGCAGTGCCGTGGAACACGAGGACCGGCGCGTAGGGCAGGTATTGGTCTTCGAATTGGCCCTTTAGCCCGCAGGCCGGGTAAAACACCAACGCGGCACGAAATTCCCGTCCCGCGCGGCCGGGGACACGTGCCTCCAGCGTGGCGAGCGTCGCGCTGCCGCCATTCGACCAACCCTGCAGCCCAATTCGGTCGGGGGCCACGTCGGGCCGTGTGCTCAAATAGGAAAGCGCCCCGTAAGCATCGAGCGGGCGCACCGTCACCTCGTTGAGCTCGGCTGGACGGGCTTCATAGCTAAAGCGTGGAAAGCCTTGAGCATAGCCGCGCGGTCCGAAGCCGTCGACCAGCAGCGCAATATAGCCCTGAGCCGCCCACAGCTCGCCCCACGCCACATGCCGCTGTGATAGGGTAGTGGCATCATAGCGACCTCTTGCGTTTGTTGAATAAGCGCCCGCACGACCATGCATCATGACCACTGCTGGCACCTGCCCGGCCGCACGATGGGTCGGCAGGAACAAATAGCCGGTCAACATGGTGCGGCCGTCTGCGCTCGGGAAAGTGACCCGTTCCGGGACCACATCAGCATGGGCGCAAAAGGTCGAGATCATGATTTCAATGACGGTTAGCAACCCGATCAGACCTTTCATAGCCTCCTCGATCGATCTGCCTGAATCTGTCCACGGGAGTGGCGCATCGGCCTATCATGTGCATGACGAATGGGGCGTGCAGGCGCACAGGTGCAAAAGCACGGAGCCGGCGGAATTCGCATCACCGTCAAAGGTCGGAAGTCGATCGGCCTGGGAGCGACGATCCGTCCGATGCCCCTTTGAGGGACCGAACCTTGAGGTTGCTTTGTCAAGATTTGTCGCAGCACATCGCATGCAGGTTCAATCGAGCCGGCATTCGCAACATAGAACCAAGCTCGCCTCTACCCTGGTCATCGTGCTCGGGACGCTCTTGGCGCACTGCGGGCGTTCTGCGCCGACTTCTTCGGACGGCATCACACCATCATCGGTGCATCCGCGCTGACCATCGTGCTCGGTGCAATCTGTGAGAGCTTCGCGGAGGTGACCGCCCAGGTTAATCCATACACGGGTCGAGCCGGTTTCGCTTGATTATTCGGTAAAACCACAATCGAATGCCGGGCCAATTGTTAAAAGAAATACTAACGAAAAAATAATCCCGATGGCACTAAACACCCAAACCGCTTCGAATGACGGGTCGGACACCACTTCTCGCGCGCTCCCGTGCTGAAAACTTGTCCACAATACCGGTCCGAGCATCGACTCCTCCCGCGTTGAAGACGAATTTCGATTTTGTCGGAAGCTTTCAACATAGCCGCGGCATAAAGAACTCGTGCCGTGGTCAGCTCCCGCCGATCATCCGCATGCGCATCGGCTTAAGCACGAACAAAGCCATGACCGCCGCAATGATGTTGAGGACCGCGGCAACGTAGAACACCACGTGCCAGCTGCCGCTCGCGGTGGTCAGCACGTTGGCCAGAGGGACGAGCAACGATGCAGTTCCTTTGGCGGTGTACAGTACGCCATAATTCGTGGTCGCAAACTTGCGGCCGTAGATATCGGTACAGATCGCGGGGAAGAGCGAATAGATCTCGCCCCAGGCGAAGAACACCAAGCCTGACAAGATCACAAACAGCACCGGGTTGGCGGCGAAATAGAGCAGCGCGTAGATGCCAACTCCTTCGACGAAGAACGCCATGAACATTGTGTTTTCGCGGCCAATATGGTCGGAAACCCAGCCGAAGAACGGCCGGCACACGCCGTTGAGCACTCGGTCGATCGCCAAGGCGAAGGTGAGCGCCGGCAGGGTCAATCCAAGAATGGACACCGGTATGCCCGCGATCTTATAGTCGTTGGCAATAGGCGCGAGTTGCGCAATCGCCATCAGGCCACCGGCGCCGACCATGACGAACATTGCGTACATGACCCAGAACACCGGCGTTCGAATCGCCTCGGTCGGGCCGTAGTCGCGCCGCGTCTGTTGCACAGCCAGCCGGGCGGGCGCGGGGACTTCGCCCGCTTGTGGCGCTTTCAAGAGCAACGCGACAAGAACAACAACGATGCCTTGACCGAGGCCGAACCAGAGGAAAGCGGCCTCGTAGCCACTAGTCTGGATCATGTTGGCGATTGGAATAACGGTCACTGCCGATCCCGCGCCAAATCCGGCGGCGGTCAGGCCGGCAGCAAGTCCACGCCGGTCAGGAAACCACTTCAGCGCATTGCCCACCGACGCGCCGTAAATAACGCCGGCCCCGATGCCCCCGATTGCGGCCCCGGCATAGAGGAGAAAGAGGGAGTCCGCCATCGAATTGATGATCCAAGCGACCCCGACCAAAACGCCGCTGCCACAGACCATGATTTTTGGTCCGAACCTGTCAATCAGGTAGCCCTCAAACGGCACCAGCCAAGTCTCGGCGAGCACGAAGATCGTGAAAGCAACTTGGATGGCCGCCCTGCCCCAATGATATTTCTGGTCGATCGGATTAACAAACAAGGTCCAACCATATTGCAGGTTGGCGATCATCACCATGCAGACGATACCGAACAGCAATTGACCCCAGCGTGTCGCTTCTGAAACCCGCGCTGCCGCGGTGGATCCTGGTGCTGCGGCTATCGTCACTGAAATCGCTCCCGAGGTTTCCACGCTTTCTTTGTGCGTTTTATTTTTGCGCTAGCGATCACTGTAAAAGTTTCGCTGGAAACCAAGTACTGGTATCGATCGGGGGGTAATTCTACGGGGTGATTGCCTCGGGGGATCCGCCCATTGCCGGCCATTCCCAAGCCTTGCTCGCGTCGCTATGCCGCAATTGGCGACTGCCGGATCCTTCCTCGCCTTGGGTTGCGTGATTGGGCGTTGCCGCGTGCACGCCGGAGAGGTGTACCGTCGTTTTCCCGAACTGTGCGGCTGAAGCTTTATTCGATGAGTACTGCGGTTCGAGATGGATTCAGTTTTGGCCTTGAGACAGAGTTTCTACTGGCTGACGCGAGTTCGTTCAGGCCATTATGGCATCACGATCTGCAATTCGAGGCGTTAAATGAGAATCTTGAGGCCATTCCGACCGATGATTTCCAATGCGACAGTTTCAAGGTAGAGCCGCCGCATCGAAAGCCCGGGCCTTATGTCGTGGAGGGCTATCATCTGCCCGACCCCGAGATGAACCCGATCGATCTTCTGCCAAAAGGGGTCGAGATCCGCACCCCGATCCGTTCGTCCATCGACGATTGTCTCGCCGCGTTTAAAGTCCTGTACGGCCGTCTACAGCACGCCCTTGCTAAGGCAGGATTGCAAGCCGTCGCATTATCTTTTCATCCGACCGAGGTTTACTTCTCCGGGCCGCAAAACAAACGTCGGCATGATTATTGGCAGTGGGCAATGGTGGCAATGCTGACTTATGGACCGGACGTCAATATCAGCCTGCCGGACGCTTTGGCGCAACGGATTGACGTGAAAGACTTGAATGAAAAGGTCAACTACTACGTACCAGCCCTCACAGCTTTGACGCTTTCCTCCCCACTTTATGGTGGACAGCTGTGGCGCATTCGTGGACGCATCGGTAAGTCCGTCCGCACCTACCGTCGCAGCGTGGTAGCTCCGGCACTCGAGATCCACCCGGACGAGGGTCTTCGTCTGGAATTGAAGCCGTTCGAAATGACGTGCTCACTCGTCGACTACCGCAATTATTTCTTGCTCTGGCTCACGCTCCTCCTCGATGAGGGCCTGAAAGGCCGGGCGTCAGACCAGACTCGCATCTACGATTTGGGGCGGATTGCGCGCGACGGTCTTGACGCGGAGACCGTACGTGAGCGGGCCAATACCGTCATGGACCGCGCCCCTCAGGCGCTCAGTCCTTGGGGTTTCGATTGCGCTTCTCTGCACTCATTCAGACTTCGGCTGGAACAGGGACATCTCCCGGCGGACGACATCGTTGCCATCTTCGAGCGAGAGAAAACAATATCGGGGACGTTGCGTTATCTCTCAAACTTAGTCTGAGTTGTGCGCCGACGGCGGCCGCACTTCCTCGATCAACGATCGTCGCGTTGAGGTTGCTCATGTATTTGGTGCTTACACGCCGTCGCCTGGTACGAAACAGCGAATGAAAATGCCGGTCTGATCGTCATCAATCACGACCGTATTCCACCACACAATCGCTTCACCGACCGGATTGCCCGCGTTATGAACGACGACCTCGGGGGGAATCTGAATCCATTCACCTGTCGGATCGATGGGATTAGGAATGAAGTAGCCCGCCGGGCGGATTTCCCAGTCGGTGCGGTGCCCGTCCGCAATGTCACAGCACCGACCGCCGCTCGGACTGCGGAGGGACTTAAACCAGGATCGGACGTGGTCGGGAACGTCGTTCCATTGACCGTTATCGAAGGCCGCTGCTGTTGAGAGCAGAGCTCCAATGGTAAAAGCGAAAACCACGGCCGGTCGCGCCGCGATCATCCGGTCATCTCCACAAGCGACACGGTCGAGCCGATGGCTCAGTGGACGTCGCGGCGGGATCCAGCCGTCCACGATCCGCATCCGTGAAATCCGCTGTTCAGAACGCCAGGATCCTTGAATCCGGTCCCTCAACGGACCACAGCCGCCTGCGGAGGCTCCGCCTTGTAAGGGTCACCCAGGGGACCACCGCAGAAATCAATGGCGACGACTCATGCAAGGGCCGATTTCGGCTCCTTTTTGCAATCTGATGGTTGAACTCCACGGCTCAAACCACCACGTCCTCTCGCACTTTGCGATTGTCTTTGAGGCCCGGAGACGTGCAGAGTAGATCCTCTTGGCCGACGCGGAGCTGGCGAAATCGAGCGTCCGTTCGTGCCGAGCCGGCTACGCGCATATTGCCGACGAGGTTCACGGGCGCGCCATCGATGGAGAACGACCAGTATCGGCGGGCGACGTGCAATAACACACAAACAAGCCGCGGCGGCGGCAACTCATGAGGGAGGACATGAATGCGCTACGAAAACACGATCGCTGCGGTCCTATGGGCCGCGGTGTTCTGCACTGGCAACATCGGCGCGCAGGCGTTCGAAGACTCAAAGTACCCCAACCTTAAGGGCCAGTGGGTCAGGGCCGTGGCGCCCGGAACCGTAGACGAACCTCGGTTCGATCCGAGCAAGCCGCCTGGTCGCGGACAGGAGCCCCCGCTGACGCCGGAGTATCGGGCCATTTTCGAAGCCAACCTGCGCGAGCGGGACGCCGGCGTTCCCGGGACTTGGCCGGGCCCTACGTGCCTTCCGCCCGGCATGCCGGCGCAAATGACAGCCTATCGGCCGCTGGAATTCATCGTCCTGCCGAACATCACCTACATCCGCATTGACTACGTCCGCGAAACCCGCCGGCGCATCTACACCGACGGTCGCGACTGGCCAAAACAGGTCGAGGAAGGCTTCGATGGCTATTCCATCGGACAATGGATCGATCAGGATAACGATGGCCGCTACGATGTGCTGGAGGTCGAAACCCGTCACTTCAAAGGGCCGCGCAACTTCGATCTGAGCGGAATTCCGCTGCACGAAGATAATGCGACGGTCATCAAGGAGCGGATTTTTCTCGACAAGGCCGACCAGAACCTCCTGCACAATGAAATGACAGTCTTCGACCACGCGTTGACGCGGCCGTGGACCGTGATGAAAGATTACCGGCGCTCCGCGGACCCAAAGCCGCAATGGGAAGAATACATGTGCGTGTGGGAAAGCAACACGATCCGCATCGGCGACGAAACCTACCTGCTCGACAAAGACGGCTTCATCAGGCCCGCCAAGAATGATCAGCCGCCTCCGAGTTTGAAATACTTCCCGGCACAGAGGTGAGTCGGTTCATCGGGAGGAGACTCCGCAACCAGGCTGCGTTTCGCCTGCGGCGTGGTCGCTCCACCCCCGCTTGCACACATCCTAATAGGAATTCACGGAGAACATCGATGCGCTTTCACTGCTTGATCGGTACAGCCGCATTGGCGGCCGGCCTCACAATCGCTGTCGGCGATGCGCAGGCCTTCGATCAGACCAAGTATCCCGACTGGACCGGCGCATGGCGCCGGATACCAGTCCCCGGCGTCACCGGTCAACCGGGCTACGATCAGACCAAGCGCCTGGGTCCATCACAGCAAGCGCCGCTTACGCCAGAAGCTGAGGCCGTTCTCAAGGCCAGCATGGAGGATCAAGCGAAAGGCGGACAAGGAAACTATCCCACCTATATTTGCCTCTCGCCCGGCATGCCGCGGGTGATGACGCCTTATGGTGCAATGGAGTTTGTCATCACGCCCGATACCACCCACGTCTTTATCGAACACGTCCATGACAGTCGTCGCATTTTCACCGATGGCCGCGACTGGCCGAAGGATATCCGCCCGACTTTGCAAGGCTATTCAATCGGAAAATGGATCGACACTGACGGCGACGGCAGGTTCGACACGCTCGAAGTCGAGACCCGCGGTCTGCGCGGCCCCCGCGCATTCGACGCCTCCGGCATGCCCTTGTTCAGCGATCCGGACAGCCGCGTGCTGGAGCGGATTTCGATCGACAAGTCGAACCCGAACGTGATGCTCAACGAGATCACGACCATCGACAAGGCGCTCACCCGCCCCTGGACGGTGGTCAAGAAATATGGTCGCAATCCGAAGGAAACGCCGGATTGGGCGGAGGAAAACTGCGCGGAGGGTAATGGCCACGTCGTCATCCAGGGACAGGGCTATTTCCTGGCCGGGGACGGCAACCTGATGCCAACCAGCAAGGACCAGCCGCCTCCGGATCTGCGCTTCTTCAAGCAGCCCGCAAAGTAATTTACGCATGTGCTGGACGAGGTGACGAATGAACGTGACGCGCACGTGGGTGTGCACCGCCCTGGTCGCCATCGTCATCTCGGCTCAGCAAATTGCAGCGCAGCCCGGCACTCAAGCTATGCCGCAGGCCGCACCGAACACGGCCAAGACTTGCCCACCGGTCAAACCCGGGTCGCACGAACGCTACGGTTTGCCCGCGACAGCAAAACTTCCGGACGGCATCTCCTTTGCGACCGACTGGCTGCAGAATCGGACGGGCGGATGGGGCGGCGAACAGGTCATGGATCGCTGCCGCTTCCAGCCGGACGGCTTTTCGACATGGCACAGCAAGCCCGCTGTCCGCGTCGAAGTGCAGCCCAACGATGACCCGCTCGCGCTGAAGCAGAACAGCGAGCGGGCGGAAATGCTGCAAATGCAGGACGCCAAAAGGAAGCCGATCAGGGAAAACAGTGGCAGCGGCGCGCAGTACTACGCAACGAGCTACTATTTTCCCGCTACCTGGCGGGGACAGCAATTGCCCTGGTCGGCCTTCGCGCCGACAGACTGCGCGGCGGGCGACCGAAACCAGTGCAACAGCTGGTCATTCGTCTGGCAATTCTACCCTTGGGGCGGCCTCAGCGCCGCTCAGACGGCGGTGAACGGGCCGCAACATTACGAATTCATCGGCACGCGATTCCGCGATGGCGGATTGATCGCGCTCGGGAAGTGGACTGACTTCGTTTTCATGGTGGATTGGGGGGCGAGCAATTACACCGTCTGGCGGCGCGACGAGGGGCAAGCAGCGTTTACCCGAGTCCTTGCCGGCAAGGCCGCAATTCCCCGTATCCGCGACGTCTACGTCAAACAAGGCCTCTACCGCGGCGGAAACGTCGGCGGTCGCACCGACGTGCTGTGGATCGGCCCGACGGTTCGTGGCTCAACCTTTGCGGCAGTAGAACGAGAAGCGTTCGGAACCAGCGATGGACCAGGCAACGATTGACCGAGGCGACAAGTGCGCCGCCGAAGAGGTCGACAAACCGCGACAGCGCCGCCTCCACCGGTGCGTTTTGGACAGGCGCTGAGTCTACAGACCAAACACCACCAGCATCACGTTCTGAGGAATCACCGCCGCTTCCGGGAACGATCCTTCATCACGGCCAGGCCGGCCACCCAGCGTGAGGGCGATATACTGTTTTCCATTCACCGCATAGGTCATCGGATTGCCGGCAAATTGCGTTCCCGTTTCAAAGCTCCACAGCTCCTGCAAGGTGTCTTTGTCGAACGCCGAAATCTTCCCCATGATGTCGCCCATGAAGAGCAGCCCGCCGGCCGTGCCCAGTACTCCGGAATAGGCCGGATAGTAGGACGCGAGCCTCTTCACCACACTTCCGGTACGGACATCAATGCCACCAAGCAGTCCGTGGCTGACTTTGCAATTTGGGTTCGTGACGTTGCGCACGATCGGCTCGACCGCATTTTCCCGGGTATGGCTGCCGCAGAAGATCTCGCGGAACCCGGTGCCGGGGACGCCCTTGGCGGGATCTGCCGGCCTGGAATTGAAGTAGTTGCCCTGGCCGATCATCGCCTGAAAATACGTGGTCCCACGCGACGGGTCGTAGGTGTTCGGCATAAATGTCGGCATCCCGTAATGGGCGGGACGGACATCGATCGCCTTGCGTCCGTACTTGATCGCCTTGCCGGCATAGTCCTGAACGGTCTTGCCAGGATCATAGTCCACCGGTTTCCCGGTCTTCGGGTCAAGGCCGGCCGTCCAGTTCACTTCCGTGAACGGCTCGCCCTTGATGAACTGTCCGTTGGTGCGATCCAGAATGTAATGAAAGCCATTACGGTTGGTTTGCGAGATCACTTTGCGCATCTCGCCGCCGATATTGACGTCGTAAAGCTGCGTGATCGCGACCGCGTCATAGTCCCAGCCTTCATTGGCAATGGTCTGAAAATACCACCTCAACTGGCCGGTATCGACATCAAGCGCTATGATTGAGCTCGTGTACAAATTGTCTCCGGGACGGCCCTGCGGGTCGAACATGTGCACCGGGTTCCCGGTGCCGAAATAGGCCAGATTCGTTTCCGGATCGTAGGAGGGCTCGGTCCAAACCCCGCCTCCGCCGAACGGGATGGTGCGCGGGTCGACCCAGGTTTCCGAGCCCGGCTGACCAGGCTCCGGAATGACCGAGAATCGCCAGAGAAGCTTGCCGGTGTCGGCCGCGTAGGCCGTGACATAACCGCGACCGCTCTCGTTGCGGCCGGTCGATCCCACCAGGATCTTGTCCTTGACAGCGAGCGGCGCTGCGGAATGACCCGAGCCCGCAAGGCCATCGATTGCGGTGCTCACGTCGAACACCACTTCGCCGGAATTCTTGTCCAGCGCGATGAGCCTCGGGTTCGGGCTGTCCCGCCCGGTATTGATGTAGACGTTGTTGCCGAGCAGCGCGACGCTATGCAGGCTCTGTCCGCCGCCTTGTACCTTGGCATCGAATTTCCAGACCACCCTCGGCTTTTCGTCTCTGACATCGAACTTCCAGTATTGCTGATACTGGTTGCCCACATACATGAAGCCGTCCTCGACCAGCGGCGTGAAGTACTGGCTGCCCTTGCTTGGACGATTGGGATCGCTCAGGGATGCCATGAACTTGACTTTGAGGTTGGCGACGTTGCTCTTGTTGATCTGGTCCAATGTCGAATGATTCCAGTTGCTGTAGCTGCCCATCCGCATGAGCCAGTTCTGCGGCTCCGTCGGCGCGTTCAACAGCCGCTGATATGTCGTCTCCGCCGCTGAGGCCGGACCGCAAACGCTGAGAGCCGCTGCGGCCACGAAGCCTGCAAAGCCAAGCCGCTTGGAAATGCCTGCCCATGTCGTCATGGGGATTTCTCCCTGCAAAGTTTATTGAGATGCAATTGACATGAGGGTAGCATTTCGCGCCGCGACGGTCGACGTGCCGAATCGAGGGCGCTTTTCCAAGTCGCCCCTTCCAAGGCGCTCACAATTGCAGTCGTGGCGAAAACCCCGAGTGCCCGCCGGCAGTCCACACAGGCCCATGACCAGAGCCGGCCATGATCGGACTGAGCTGCGAGGCGCTTCAGCTCGACCGAATTTCGTTCGAATTTGACTTGCGGGCAGCCGCCCTCTTGGACCGGCGAGCAGCTGCGCGCATGCGGCATCCCGCGCAACGGCATCCGCCTTCCTGCTTGAAATAGTCGAAATATTCGGGGCCGTAGTTGTAGGTTATTTCCTCACCCGGTGAGATGGCGCGCAATGCCACGAGCACGATCCGCCCCTTGCGCACCACCGGCTTCGCATTCGGCCAGCAGGAATGATTAATATAACGCGCCACATTCCATCGCGGCGAGCCGTCGATGACCCATCGGCTGTTGAGCTCGAACATGTATTTGGCGCCGCGTCGTTCGCGTTTTTCAGCTTCCTCTGTGGACATGCGGCGGCCGCGGTAGGTCGCGATATAGGCGGACCGCTTGATCACCTTCGTTGCGAATAAGCCGAGCCCGGTGGCGGAGCGGGCGACACGAAAGGGACGCGAGGACATTGCCAGCTATTGAAGCGGACTTCGAATGAGTGAAACACCTACGTCATCACGGCCAGCAGCACCGGTCTGGAGCCGACCCGGTGACATGCTCCAGCGGTGGAGTAACCCGGCCAAGCTGCGGAGTACAAGATTCCCGCTTTCGCGGCAATGACATGAGAATCGGCCGGCACCGCCCCGGTTCCATGTCACTGGAACGCGCTATAGCGGCAAATTCCGTCATCCTCAATTCATTTCTGTACGAGATCCACGATCACGGCGTGCGCCGCATTGTGCCCCGGTGCTCCCGTCACCCCGCCGCCGGGATGCGCACCCGAGCCGCACAGATAGAGTCCGGCGATCGGCATGCGGTACTGTGCGTATCCCGGCATCGGACGAGCGGAAAAGAGCTGATCGCGTGTCAAAGCGCCATGGAAGATGTCGCCATTGGGCAGGCCGAAAATGCGCTCCAGATCGAACGGCGAGAGGCTCTGCCTCGCGATAACGCTCGCTTTGAAGCCCGGCGCATAGGCGTCGACCGTGTCGATCATCAGGTCGGCGACGGTTTCGCGGTGCAGATCCCATGACGAGCCGTCGACAAATTTTGGCGCGACGTGCTGGCAGAACAGGCTTGCGACGTGCGCACCGGGTGGCGCCAGGCTGTCATCGAGGGTCGAGGGAATAACCATCTCGATGATGGGAGCCCGGCTCCACCCGTGGCGCATGCAATCGTGGTAGGCCTCGTCCATGTAGGACAGGCTCGGCGCCAGGATGATGCCCGCGGTGTGATGGTCGCCGGCCGCGGGGAGCGCGGAGAATTCCGGCAATTTCGACAGCGCGACATTCATGCGGAACGTGCCGGAGCCCGTTTTCCAGGCCTTCATGCGCGCCGCCACCGCGGACGGAACTGCCTCGCTCGGCACTAGGACCTGGAAGAGTTGCTGCGGATCGACATTGGCGATGACCGCACGTGCGCGAACCGGCGTGCCATCGTCCAGCACGACGCCGGCGGCGCGGCCATGCTCCACGATGACTTCACGCACCGCCGAACGTACGTCGATGCGAACGCCGTGCGCGCCGGCCGCCCTCGCCATCGCCCGCGTGATGGCGCCCATGCCGCCGACTGCATGGCCCCAGACGCCCTGCTTGCCATTCGACTCGCCGAACACGTGATGCAGGAGCACGTAGGCGGAGCCGGAGGTGTACGGGCTCGCCAGGTTGCCGACCACGGCGTCGAAGCCAAGCACCGCCTTGATGGGATCGGATTCGAACCACCCATCCAGCATATCGCCCGCCGATTTGCGCGCCAGGTCGAATGCCGCCTTGAGGCTGTCGGACTGATAGAGTCTCTTGCCGATCGCAACGAGTTCGCCCAGTCCGCGCGCCGCGCTCTGTACACTCCTCAGCGTCAGGTTGGGTGGGGCCCTGAGCACGAGGCTGCGCAGCACTCCGGCGACGCGACCAATCTCGGCCTGATAGGCGCCGTAGCGGGCAGCATCGCGGGCGCTGAACTTTGCGATCTCGCGCTCGGTGCGGCCCTCAGCCGCGAGAAAGTAGCGCCCGTCGGGCAGCGGCAGGAAATTCTGGACGCGCCGGTGGATAATGCGCAACCCATGCTCGTGGAGCTTGAGATCGCGGATGACCTTGGGCTGCAGCAGCCCCACAGTGTAGGCGGCGGTCGAGTTGCGAAAGCCCGGATGGAATTCTTCCGTGACGCAAGCGCCACCGACCACGCTGCGCCGTTCCAGTACGCGCACGTGCAGGCCCGCCATGCCCAGATAGGCGGCGCACGTCAGCCCGTTGTGGCCCCCTCCGATTATGATGGCATCGAGATCAGACATGGCGTTCCCGCGTAAGCAGCTCCGCGGCGTAGAGGGAAATCACGCACCTGATGTTGCCAATTGGAACATGGAAACTCGGTGGGGTGGGCAAAGCGGAGCGTGCCCACCGCCTCCCTACACTCTCCGCTTGGAGCGGAGAGAGGTGGGTACGGCGCGCAGCAGCGCGCCTTTGCGCACCCTACGGAGGCGATTCCAACCACCGATAGCCGATTAAAAAATCCCCAGCGCGTTGAAGTTCGTCGCGGTTCCACCCTCGAGCCGGGTCAGTTGTACCGTCATGAAGAACTCCCAGCGCCTTCGCGCGGCGGCCTCCTTCGCGGCGTCCTCAAAGTAGCCGTTGTCGACGAGCGGCATGCCCATGACAGCGATCGATATCAGATGGACCGGGCGATTGGCCGCCTCGCCGGAGCCGCCGACTATCCCCGAGGGCTGCACGTCGTTGACGGCGTCGCCGGCGAGCAGCGCGATGTCGCGTTGCTTGAGCCAGGGCATTACGGAGGCATGCAGGCCGGCGCCTTCACGCGCATGCAGCCACGGCCCCTTGGCGTCGCGCAGCGCCCAGCGGCCGGTGCGGATCAGGACGGCGTCGCCGCTGCCGATCTTGACATTGGCGAACTTCTCCCATGCTTCGAGATCCTCCGGATAGATCGGCGCGCGCGGATCGAGCCACTCCACGCCCTTCAGCAGGGGCATGTCGACCAGCACGGCGCGAGTTGCGAAACCGGGCCCCATGCGATCGATAGCGTTTTTTCCACATCCCTTCTCGGTGGCAGCAGGATGGCCGTTGTAGACCACGACCTGGCCATCGCGCAGCAAAGTGTAGTGGCACAGAGCATCGAGATGTGAGTTGGTGCCGTCGTGAAGGCCGTAGCTGATGGTGTCGAGCGCGCCGCGCGTCTCGCCGGGTTTGGGCGGGCCAGCAAGCCCATACCACATCTCATGCTTCGTGGGGCCGAAGTTGAAATCATCGATGGTCTTCTCAAGGCTTGCGAAACGCGCAAGCGAGACAACGATTCCGTCTTTGACGAGCCCCAGCGCCTGCTTGGTCTTTTCCGGCGTCACCAGGTTGAGGGTGCCGCGCTCATCGTCCCGACCCCAGCGCCCCCAGTTCGAGAGCGATTGTTCCATCGCCACCACTTGCTCGAAAGTCATGCGGTGAGCCGGCTCCTGAGTCGAGGGGTGCGGCGTGATGGGCGCGGGGGCTGCCGGGCTGGCCGGCCTCCGCTCCTGGCCCGCCACGCTGGTCTGGCTTGCGACCAACGAAAGCCCGGCAAGCACGACCATTCCGGCCGCCAAGGTTCTCGATCTGCTCCATTGCGTGTTCATGGCTTTCCTCCGGCACTGCTGTCGTTACGAACGCGCTCAACAGGCCGATCGCGGCCTCTGCCTGTCCCTCAGATCACGTGGTCCGGCGCAAGCCGACACACGTGCTCGGTGTCGCCGGCCTCCACCTGCAGCGTGGCATGGGAGATTCTGAATCGGTGGTCGAGTTCATGCGCAATTTCGTGGAGCAGGCGGTCGTCGAGTCCTGCGCCCGGGCGCACCAGATGCGCCGTCATAGCGGTTTCCGTGGTACTCATCGCCCAGATGTGAAGGTCGTGAACTTCGCTGACGCCGGGCAGTCCGCGCAGATAGCTCTCCACCGTCGATCGGTCGATGCCTTGCGGAACTGCCGCCAGTGACATCATGATGGACTCGCGCAACAGGCCCCAGGTGCCCCACACGATCAGCACCGAAATCACGAGACTCGCCAGTGGATCGAGCCGGTTCCATCCCGTGACATAAATGACGGCGCCGGACACGACCACACCAAACGAAATCGCGGCGTCGCCAAGGAGGTGCAGGAATGCGCCGCGCACATTCAGATCACCCTTCCGCCCTGCCATCAGGAGCCATGCAGATACGCCGTTCACCACAATGCCGATGGCGGCGACGATCATGACGGTGACGCCCGCAACCTCGTCAGTGCCGGCAAGCCGCCGCAGCGCCTCCCAGGCGATCGCGCCGGTCGCCACCATCAGGACGATGCCGTTGAAAAGTGCCGCCAGGATCGAGGCCGATCGGAAGCCATAGGTGTAGCGTTTTGTCGGCTGCCACTGTGCCATGCCATGGGCGCCCCATGCCAGCAGCAGCCCGAGCACGTCACCTAGATTGTGCCCGGCGTCCGCGATGAGCGCGACCGAGTTCGCGATCACGCCGAACACGACCTGCGCCAGCACGAGTGCAACGTTGAGCACAGCCGCGATCGCGAAAGCGCGGCCAAAATCCGTCGGCGCGCCATCGTGGCCGCCGTGGCCGTGATATTCGTCGTGATCGTCTTCGTGAGCGATAGAAGGGTGTGACATGAGGGTTCCGCACCACCGGATCAATGCATGGCGAACTTCCCATCCTTGACGCGATCGCAGCCAGGAGGCAAGCGCACCAATCGCCGGACTCAGGACGATTCGACGCGGGGCGCCGCGCTCTCGCGGCGTATCCCCGCAAGCAGCCGAAACAGCATGACGACATCGCTGCGAATGCGCCGCACAGCCAGATAAATACCGGTTGCGCTCGCCGCGAGACCGCCAAGCATGAGCGTGATCAAGATCGCGTCCCAGACAGGCCGAGCACGCAGCCATGCGGTGAAATCGACCCGGTGGAGCCCGGCGAATAGCCAGCGGTGCCAACGGGCGTCTGAGTCGGCGCGCCGCAGCAACGCGCCGGATGTGGGGTTGAGATAATAACGGGTCTTGTCCGCATCATTGGCGATGATCCGGTAGACCGGCAGGACCACCTGGTCGTGGTGGCTGAAATAATAGGCGTCCTCATCATGCAGCATGCCCTGCGCCGCAATGCCGTTCTCTCCGGCAATCCGTTCCGCGGCCTGGGCGAGTTCCGACTCCGAGAGCGGGGCGGCATTTCCGACAGAGTCAAGCCGCGTTGCAGTTCCCTCACTGTCGGTGGCGAGCCAGAACAGGTGCCCGGCAAGAGGAGCCGTTGTGAGGCTCACCGCATTAATCGACCGCGCCTCGATGGCGGCGAGCGATGCGCGCACCTCGCCCCATCTGGGAAGCGGGCCCTCTAGGCGGCCGATCTCGCCGCCACCGCCGCGACTCTCAAGAAATCCCCACGGGTTCATCGAGACAAGCCCACTGACCACGAAAGTGAGGGTGAAGATGCCGAACACCAGCCCAGACAAATGGTGCCAATAGAACAGGCCGCGATAAGGCGACAGTTTCCCGTCCTTGCCACGCCGGAATTGGGCGATGCCCAGGTAGAGACCGAGAACGGTCAGGAATGTGCCGAGAATCGAAGCCCAAATGACTGTCTCGCTCCACAACGGTCCGTCGCTGCGCAATGCCGTAAAATAGAACCAGTGTGGAATGGCGCCCAGCCAATTCCAAAAGCGCTGGACCGACGTGGTGTGCAGCACGATCTGGCCGCTCGTGCTCGAGACATAGATAGTCGAGCGTTCCGGGTCATCGAACGTGAAACGGTGCAACGGGCGGTCGCGGCGGTAGCGACCAACGGTCCATTGATCTTCATCGATGGTCGCGGCCGAGACGACGGTCGCCCGTGCAGCCGTCCGCCTAACGGCATCGAGCGCAATCGCGCGGGCATCCCCAATATCAAAGCCGCGGACGCCAACGCCCTGCGCGAGGTCAATCACGGCATCCGGTCGCGGCGGACGGCGCAGTCGGAGAACCGGCACACCGAGAATATTTTCGATCTGGATCCGGTAAAATTGCTGATCATCCGGGATGAGCCCGTCCCCCACGCGGCAGCACGCTTGCCAAGGAATCGGCGACAGCGTGCTCGCTCGCTCCTGCTCGGTGAAACGCGGGAAGCCCACGTACATCATCACGATGCCGGACGCGAACCAGATCAACATCAGGACGCCGACCGCAATCCCGAGATAGCGGTGGACGATCACCATAGTGCGCCAAAGGAAGCTCGTCATGTAACAAAGTGTAGCCCGGATTTGACCGGCGCTCCATCAGAGTCGTGCGCGGTGGGACGGAGCAAATGCATTGGGCACAACCGTAAGGCTCTCGCCGCCAGATGGAACGGACGCCGCCCTCAACTGCTACGATTTTCGGATCGCAGGTCCCCGACCTTGTAATTTTGCTTGTCTCCAATAGGCTTGGTCGGATCAGGCTGGGCAAGGCACAGCGCATCAGGGGGAAACGCATGCAATATTCAAGGATGACGGTTGCACTTTTCGGGTTCGCGGCGATGGCCGGCACCGCCATCGCGCAAGAAGCCCAGAAAACCGCGCCGCCCGATACCACGCCGTGCCCGGAAGCTATCGCCGGCATCGCCACCTGCTACAGCGCGAAACACGAGACCGGCGCCTACATTACGGCGGCAATGCCGAAGAGCTGGAACGGCAATCTCGTCGTGTTCGCCCATGGCGGGCCATCGCTGTTGCCGCCGACCGCGATCGGCAGCAAAGCGGACCTTGAGAAATACGCCTATGCGGTCCGGCGCGGTTTTGCCTGGGTCGCATCAAGCTACAGGCGCGAGGGCTACGGAGTCGGTATGGCGGCTGCCGACTCCGACAATGCCCGCAAGTTCTTCATCGCCCGGATCGCCAAGCCGCAGCACACCGTTCTGCACGGCGCGTCCTATGGCGGCCTGGTGGGGGCAAAGCTCATCGAAAGTTACGCGAAAAATCCCGACGGCAGCCTCAATTTCGACGGCGCCTTCCTCAACAGCGGCGCAGTGATGGGCGCGACGCTCAATTACCAGCACCGCGTCGACCTGCGGGTAGTCTACCAATACTATTGCAAGAACATGCCGCGTCCGGACGAGGCGCAATATCCGCTGTGGAACGGTGTTGCGCCGGATTCCAAGATGACGCTGAAGGATCTTGATGCGGTCGTCGACGAATGCACCGGGGTCGGCCATCCGGCCGCTGCCCGCAGCGAACAGCAGAAGCAGAACCTCGCCAATATCATCGGCGTGATGGGCTATCCGGAAAATCTGCTGGTGCGTCATATGCAGGCCGGAACGCTGCTGTTCCGCGACATCGTGAAGAACACGACCGGCGGGCGCAATCCGTTCTCGAACGTGGGGGTCCACTACAAGGGCTCTTCCGATGACGCGGCGCTGAACCGCGATGTCATCCGGTTCGATGCCGATCCGGCCGCAACTGCTGCTCTGAAGGCCGACGGCGACCCGACCGGCGTGTTGCCGGTGCCGGTCGTCTCGATCCATTCGATCAACGATCCGCAGGTGGTGGTCGAGACGCAGTCCGCATATCGCGATGTCGTGAAGGCTGCCGGCAGCGCCGACCGCCTTGTGCAGGCCTTCACGGATGAGCGCGGTCACACGGCGCAAAGTGCACCCGAGCTCGCGGCCGGGCTCGACGCCCTCATGCAGTGGATCGAAAAGGGAGTAAAGCCGACCGCCCAGTCGATCGCGGCCGGTTGCGAGCAATTGCGCGCGAGTCTCGACGGTCCGTGCCGCTATCATCCGGAGTATGTGCCGAAGCCCTACACGACGCGCTACTACACGCGCGAGGCGGCCGTGAGATAGGGCCCTCCAGGATGGGTTAAGCGAAAGCGCAAACCATCGAACGCGCGCATCTTGAGGGGTGGGTTCGCTTATGCTCACCCCCGACGGCCTGCGATCGTCCCTGCGATCCAGTTTGAACCTTTACCCGGGCGAGGCGACTAACCGCCAAACGGAGAGCTCATCTCCCGGGTAAAGGAGGCATTTGTGTCGCGTCAGCTCATCAGAGGCTTTGTGGTCGCCATTGCGTTCGGCGGCGCTGTCGCTAATTCGAATATTGCGTGGTCAAACACGTTCGATCCGGTGGGCGGCCGAGCCTACGCGACACGGGCCGAATTCGACCAGGCTTTCGCCGATGCGGCCGCCGCGGCGCGTCCCGGAAATACACCTGCGAACCGGGAGAAACTGCGCAACGCCGGTTGGAAGTATCTGAACATCCCGATCGCCAGCAAATAGCCGGCAACTTTAGGCCCGACGTAGCCCGGAATGAGCGTAAGCAAAACCCGGGGCCGGCTTTCCCAGGCGTAGCGCCGGTCCCGGGTTTCGCTAACGCTCAACCCGCGCTACAGTTGAACCCGATGAGCGCAGATTGCACGGAGGAATGCCATGGAGCTTCCGCGTAGCCGATTTCTGCAACTCGCCGGGGCAATGGCCGTGGGCCCCATTCTGCCCCAATGGGCGTGGGCGTTAGACTATCCGGTGAAGCCGATCCGCTGGATCGTCGGCTATCCGGCAGGCGGTTCGGCCGACACCGTGGCGCGCATCCTGGCGCAGTGGTTGACGGAACGGCTCGGCCAGCCGGTCATCATCGAAAACAAGCCGGGCGCCGCTACCAATATTTCGCTCCAGGCAGCGATCAATTCTCCGCCTGACGGTTACACGATGGTTTATCTTGGCACCTCCGCCACCGTGAACCCGTCCTTCTTCGAATCGCTGGCCTTTGATGTGCTGCGCGATATCGCGCCGGTATCCGGCATTGCGGATTTCCCCTTCGTGTTCGTGGTGAACAAGTCGATTCCTTCCAAGAATGTCGCCGAGTTCATCACCTATGCCAAAGCCAATCCGGGCAAGATCAGCATGGCCTCGTTCGGCGCCGGCACCTCCTCGCACCTCGCGGGTGAGTTGTTTCAGGCCATGACGGGGGTCAAGCTCGTTCACGTCCCCTATCGGGGCGAGGCGTTTGCGCTTGCCGATATGATCAGCGGTCACGTGGAGGTGATGTTCGATACCTTGTCGGCCGCGCTACCGCATATCCGCTCAGGCGCATTGCGGGCGCTCGCCATGGCGGGCAAGAACCGGTATGAGGCATTGCCCGACATACCTACGGTCGGCGAGACCGTTGCGGGCTATGACGCGATGTCGTGGGGCGGGATCGGTGTGCCGCGTGGCACGCCGCCCGAAATCATCGAGCGACTCAATCGCGAGATCAACGCGGGACTTGCGGACCCGGTCGTGCGCAAGCGGCTCCACGATGTCGCGGCGATGCCGATCTTCTACACCCCGGCAGAGTTCAGCGCTCTCATGGCATCGGAGACCGAGAAGTGGGCCAAAGTGGTCAAGCTCTCGGGCGTCAGGGCTGAGTGAGACGGCGGCCGCCCTCACCGCGCCCTCGCCGTCGTTACAGTGCGGCGCGCCGCCGCGATCACTTCCGGGATGGCGGAATCATTTCCGGGCGCCATGATGTGGACGCCCGCAACACCTGGGATAAGGCTTAGCTCCTCGATCGTCTCAATGCAGATTTTGCGGCCCTCCGCCGCTGAATCTGCGGCCTGCTCCAGGCGGGTGACCATAGCTTCCGGAATGATGGTCCCGAACAGGTGGCGGCGCATCCATGCGGCGGATTTGGCCGAGCGCAACGGGTTGACCCCGACCAGCAGGAACACGCGACTGGAAAGTCCCGCCTCGGCGAGGCGCGCCGCGTAGCGCCGCACGATTTCGGTATCCATGCAAAACTGAGTCTGCACGAATTGGGCTCCGGCCGCGACCTTCGCCTTGAGGCCATCAGGCTGCCAGCCCGGTGGCGGATCGATCGGAATGTCGGCTGCGCCGATGAAGAACGGCGCCGCACCCGCCACCTTGGCGCCATGGGGCAGCTTGCCGTCGCGGATCGCCCGCGCCGTTTCGGTCAGTGTTCGCGAATCGAGATCGAACACCGGCTTGGCGTCGGGCTGGTCACCCGCCTTGGGATCGTCGCCGCGCAACAGGAGCAGGTTTCGCACGCCAAGCGCGGCGGCGCCGATCAATTCGCCCTGGAGCGCGATGCGATTGCGGTCGCGGCAGGTGAGTTGCAGGATAGGCTCAATTCCAGCGCCGATGAGCAGCGCCGCCGCCGCGAGCGCGCTCATATGAGCGTGAGCGCCGGCGCCATCCGTCACATTGACGGCATCTGCCAGCCCCCGCAGCGGCAGCGCTTTGGCCAGGAGGTCATCGGGATTGCAGGATACCGGTGGCACCACCTCGGCCGTCATGACGAAGCGACCGGCCGCGAGGCGCTGCGCCAGCATTTCGCCCCCCGATGACAATGGCTGCAACGACATAGGTGACCAAACGGGCTTTCCGAACATGATGATGCTAGATGTGAGCATGTTCGGTGAAGTTGATCCACCTCTTTTGCCCCAAACCTCTTTCCCTCACGCGGGTCCGTCTTCCTGGCATGAAGACGGATTGCCGGATCAAGCCTCGCAATGATGCAACACCAAAGTCAGTGAAGCACCACTCTAGGAACGGTGCTCGCGGCCACTTATAACTAACCGGTGCATTTATGGACACCCGCAAGGTGCACCGCTAAAAGGTGCGTGCGGCACAGCAGCAAGGCCGCGCCTAAGGCCACAACCGGGCGTCGGCAATTGCAGGACAGGCGAGACTTCATGAGCGGCGTCAACGACATCCGGGCGAAATTTCTGAATTATTTTGCGGCCAACGGTCACGAGATCGTGCCGTCCTCACCACTCGTCCCCCGCAATGATCCGACCCTGATGTTCACCAATGCCGGGATGGTGCAGTTCAAGAACCTCTTTACCGGCGTGGAGAAGCGACCCTATGTACGCGCCACCACCGCGCAGAAATGCGTGCGCGCCGGCGGCAAGCACAACGATCTTGAAAACGTGGGCTATACGAACCGGCACCTCACTTTTTTCGAGATGCTGGGCAATTTCTCGTTCGGCGACTATTTCAAGGATCGCGCGATCGAACTCGCGTGGAATCTCGTCACCAGGGAGTTCGGCCTGCCGCGCGAGCGGCTGTGGGCAACGGTCCATCCCACCGATGACGTAGCGCGCGAGCTTTGGCGCAAGATCTCCGGCCTGCCCGACGAGCGGATTGTGTCGCTTGAAGAGAACCTCTGGCAAATGGGCGATACCGGCCCATGCGGCTACTGCTCGGAGATTTTCTTTGATCAGGGGCCGGATGTCGCCGGCGGCCCGCCCGGCAGCCCGGATGAAGATGGCGATCGCTATCTTGAGTTCTACAATCTTGTTTTCATGCAGTTCGATCAGCCGGTGCCGGGCCAACGCGTACCGTTGCCAAGGCCGTCAATTGATACCGGAATGGGTCTGGAGCGCATCGCTGCGATTCTCCAAGGCAAGCACGATGTCTTCGAAATCGACCTTCTGGGCGCTTTGATCGAGGCATCAAGCATCGCGGCCGGCGTCAGCGCCGAAGGGCAGAAGCGGTTTTCCCATCGCGTTATCGCCGATCATCTGCGCGCCACGTCGTTCCTCATCGCCGACGGCGTGCTCCCCTCCAACGAGGGCCGCGGCTACGTGCTCCGCCGCATCATGCGTCGCGCCATGCGGCACGCCGAGCTGCTCGGCGCCAAGGAGCCGCTGATGTACCGGCTGGTGCCAGCCCTGGTGCGCGAAATGGGCCAGGCCTATCCGGAGCTTATTCGTGCCGAGGCCCTGATCACCGAGACGCTCAAGCTTGAGGAAACGCGTTTCCGTCGCACCTTGGAGCGCGGACTTGCGATTCTCGATGAGGAAAGCCGCGCTCTGAAGCGCGGCGATAAACTCAAGGGCGAGATTGCATTTACGCTCTATGATACCTACGGATTTCCACTCGACCTCACGCAGGATGCATTGAAATCGCGTGGCATCGCGGTCGATCTCGCAGGCTTCAATGCCGCGATGGAACGCCAGCGCGAAAAGGCGCGCGCTTCGTGGGCGGGCTCAGGCGAAGCCGCCACCGAGGCGGTGTGGTTCGCGCTGCGCGAGAGGGTCGGCGCCACGGAGTTCTTGGGCTACGAGACCGAGGCCGCCGAAGGCGTTGTCGCTGCCGTGGTCCGCGACGGCAAAGAGGTCGCGGCCCTTGCGAAGGGCGAGACAGGTGCCGTGGTGCTCAACCAGACGCCCTTCTATGGCGAATCCGGCGGCCAGGTCGGCGATACTGGTGTCATGACCGGCGATGGTGTGCGGTTCCGGGTCACCGATACCCAGAAGCGCGCCGGCGACGTGTTCGTCCATTCCGGCGTGGTGGAGGAAGGGACGTTGAAGCCTGGACTCCCGCTGACGCTGGAGGTCGCTCACGAGCGCCGTTCCGATATCCGTCGCAATCACTCGGCCACGCATCTGTTGCATGAGGCGCTGCGCCAGGTGCTCGGCGATCACGTGGCGCAGAAGGGATCGCTGGTCGCGCCGGACCGGCTGCGGTTCGACATCTCGCACCCGAAGCCGATTACCGGCGCGGAGCTCGAACGGGTCGAAGACATCGTGAACGATATGGTGTTGCAGAATTCGCCCGTGACCACACGGCTGATGGCGGTCGATGAGGCCATTGCGTCGGGCGCCCGCGCGCTCTTCGGCGAGAAATACGGCGACGAAGTGCGGGTCGTCGCCATGGGGGAGACCGATCGCGCGGGCGGTAACGCGCTGGGCTGGTCGGTCGAGCTGTGCGGCGGCACCCATGTGCGGCGCACGGGCGACATCGGCCTGGTTTCGATCATCGCCGAGAGTGCCGTCGGGGCCGGCGTGCGGCGCATCGAGGCGCTGACCGGTCGCGCCGCTCGCCACAACGCAAACCGCATCGTTCAGCTTGCGAAGGCCGGCGCCGCGGAACTCAAGGTTCAGCTCGAAGAGCTGCCGGAGCGCGTCGCAACGCTGCTTGATGATCGCAAACGCCTTGAGCGCGAAGTGTCCGACGCGCGGCGCAAGCTTGCGATGGGAGGTGGGGAACGTGCGGGCGGTGACGGCGTGCGCAAGGTCGGCGACGTGAAGCTGCTCGCCCGTGCGGTGTCAGGCATCGAGATCAAGGATCTGAAGAGCCTCGCCGATGACGGCAAGAAGCAGCTTGGCTCCGGAGTGGTTGCCATTGTGGGCGTCACCGGCGACGGCAAGGCGGGGCTCGTGGTCGGCGTCACGGCCGATCTGGTGACGCGCTTCAACGCCATCGATCTGGTGCGCCGCGGCGCCGAAGCGCTGGGCGGCAAGGGCGGCGGCGGCCGTCCCGACATGGCCCAGGCTGGCGGCCCCGACGGCACCAAGGCGCAAGCCGCGCTCGACACGATCGCGGCAGCGCTGGGGGGGTAGTCGGCGTTCCAATCTGGTCGAATCACGGGCCGCCGTCATGGCCGCGCTTGTCGCAGGCATTCACGTCTTCTCGTACGGCTTTAGCATGTAAGGCGCAGATGGCGGCGACAAGCGCGGCCATGACGCTGGACCAGTGGTCCAACACGATCGGCACAATGCCCGTCACTTGATCCGCGTCAGGTCTTCGCCGCCGCAGATTCCCAGCCAGCAGCCTTCAATTCTGATGCTCGACGGACCATTCTCGATCAGATTTCCCGTATAGGTCTTGCCGTCGTCGTCATTGTAGAGCTGTCCGGACCACTTGGTGGGTCCGTCGTGATGCATCGAGATCAAAATTTGGATCCCAACCAGGGGCCGGTTGCGCTTTGCCGGATCGGCGTTGTTCTTGTCCGTCATCGGTCGGCCTGTCGCCGGATCGATTTGGGGACTGGACTGCACGATGAAGCCGCATAAATTGCGGCCGCACGGGCTTATGCGGATTTTCGCGCCGTCCTTGGCGAGCCAAAGGCCGACCGGAGAAGCTGATGCGGTCTTGCAAGATGCTGCAAAACAGGCTGCTGCGAGGATAGCTGACAACCAACACTGCATAGCCGCCCCCCAATAAAAATCGCGCCGTTGGTTTGCCAAAAGCGCGTCGCGGGAGGCCCTACTCCGCTGGCAGGACGCCGTCAATGGGCATGGCAGTTAAGTGCCCACGGAGCCGGGGGCAGCCTTGCCGTATTGCAGTTGACACGATAGTTCCGGATTTGCGGAGTTTACCATCGGGCCGGCCTGGAGGCGGACCCGGTGACTCAAATCCGGCCACAAGTACGCTTGCTGGAGGCGACACTTGCTGGGGGTGGCCCCACGCTTGCGGTGACTTTCGCAACTAAAGATTACCGGTTTTGAGCGTCATGTAGATGACGAACTCCGCACCCGGGTCCCGGTTGGCGGCTTTGCTGTGGGGCGACTGGGCGGCCCGCAGGAACGGGCGGGCGGACCGCGACAGCATGAAGGCCACTTCGATCACGCGCAAATCCCCGTGGGTTTTGTTATAAGTCCTCATGCGAATGTGCGGCCACCCGAAATAGGTAACGATGGCGCCCAGCGCGAGGCCGGTGGCGGCGAAGAGCGGCAGCGACAGATCGAAGGGCATGGCTTTGCTCCCTGGACGCTTTAAGAAACGAGACGCTTGGAAAACCTGATTTGTAATTTTAGATTACAGAAAAAACTACCGCTGTCAAACCCATTAGGTACGAATTAACCAGTCCAGTCTGCGTTCATCATTAATTAAAAATTTCCACCCCCACCATCTTGCCGCCGCTGTAATTTAAGATATCCTGTGATGCTGTAATTTTGCTTTACTGGCCTTCATGGCCGGACCGTGGCGTTATTCGCGGGGAACGGCAATGGCAGTTTTGCCTGATGCGGTAAGGGCTTACGAGCAGGAGCTGTTGCAAAAAGCAGACATGCTGGCGCTTGGGCTCAAGGGATTGCGGGCGGCGGCACCGGAGCGTGCCGCCGAGCTGCTCGGGGATATTGCGGCGCGGTTGGAAGTCGCCATGGCGCGAGATGGCGGCGCCGCGATGCTTCCGCCGGGCGCCGATGAGCGCAGCCGGGCCGAACCGCGCCGCTTGGCGCCGGTCGTGGTGGCGGCGCGCGGCGGCGGCGCCGACGACATCGAGGATTTCATCCTGGACATTCTGGCGGAAAATCCGACCGGCCTATCTGTGCAGGATATCGTCAGCAGTCTCGACGAAGCCCAGCTCGACATCAAGCGCAAGACGCTGGTGGTGCGCCTCCACCGCATGGTCCACGCCGGCAAGCTGTCGTCGCTTGCTCACGGCCACTACATCCTGAGCGAGGCGGAACGCAGCCGAAGGCGGGCGTAAACCCGCACGGCCCGCGTAGCCCGGATTGAGAACAGCGAAATCCGGGACCAACCTCTCAAAAGCGGCAACGCTCGTCCCGGGTTTCGCTGCGCTCAACCGGGCTACAGCGGGTCACTTCTTCAAGAACACGTAGTCGGCCGCGTACGGCACCGCGCGCGTCGCTCCGGCCTTCTCGCAGGCGCCGTCAAGCTGGCCGCCTTGTGTGTTGATGCGCTGGATCGACGTGACGCCCGCAAGCGCGCCGGTGCCACGCGCCTCCACGGCTTCGAGCTTGAGCCAGGGTATGTCGTTTGCGGTTGCGCCGTTGGCGCGGCCGATGGGCTTGCCAACAACACGGCTGCCGTCGGTATGCTCCCAGGTTGGCCCCACATAGTGCCGGCCGACGGTCTTGCCGTCCTGCATCAAGGTCGCGATCGGCTCGCGGAATTGCCAGGCGACTTTGCTGCCCTCGCCGGCCTTGCAGTCGTAGACCTGCGCTCCCTCGGCATGCAGCGTCAGCACGACGGTTTCGCCCTTTGCCGCAATGGCGTCCGGGATCGCGGCTTGCGCGGCGACGGGCGAAGCCTCGCCCCACGCCAGACAGCAGCCGATCAGGACCGTGGTGAATGCAACGCGATGAGTGGTCATGTGCAAACTCCACAAACGCGCCATGCGAAGTGGCGCCTGAAATTGCGGGTCAAAAGCGGCGCCTTACGCGGATGCGTAGCGCGGACTGGCGTTTAGCGTAATCCGCGATTTCGCATTGGTGTAATCCCCCATTTCGCGGTCGGCGGGCTGGAGAGAGCCCGACCTACGCCATGGCCTTCTTCAAATTCTCATCGACCTTGTCGAGGAAACCCGTGGTCGAGAGCCAGGTCTGGTCGGCGCTAACCAGCAAAGCCAAGTCCTTCGTCATGTAACCCGCTTCGACTGTATCGACACATACCTTCTCCAGGGTGTCGGCGAACTTTGCGAGCGCCGCGTTGTCGTCGAGCTTGGCGCGATGCGCAAGGCCGCGGGTCCAGGCGAAGATCGAGGCGATCGAATTGGTCGACGTCTCACGGCCCTTCTGGTGTTCGCGGTAATGCCGCGTGACCGTGCCGTGGGCGGCCTCCGCCTCCACCACCTTGCCGTCCGGCGTGGTCAGCACCGACGTCATGAGGCCGAGCGAGCCGTAGCCCTGCGCCACCGTGTCGGATTGCACGTCGCCGTCGTAGTTCTTGCACGCCCACACATAGCCGCCCGACCACTTGAGTGCCGCCGCCACCATGTCGTCAATCAGCCGGTGCTCGTAAGTGAGTTTCTTCTTCTCGAACTCCGCCCTGAACTCGTTGTCGAACACCTCCTGGAAGAGGTCCTTGAAGCGGCCGTCGTAGACTTTGAGGATGGTGTTCTTGGTCGAGAGATACACCGGATAGCCGCGGTTGAGCCCATAGTGGAAGGACGCACGGGCGAAATCGCGGATCGAGTCGTCGAGATTGTACATCGCCATCACGACGCCGCCGCCGGGCGACTGGAACACCTCGCGCTCGATCTTCTTGCCGTCGTCGCCGACGAAGCTGAGCGTGATCTTCCCCTTGCCCGGGAACATGAAGTCGGTGGCGCGGTACTGGTCCGCATAGGCATGGCGACCGATGATGATCGGCTTGGTCCAGCCCGGCACCAGGCGCGGCACGTTGCGGCAGATGATCGGCTCGCGGAAGATGGTGCCGCCGAGAATGTTGCGGATGGTGCCGTTCGGCGAGCGGTACATGGCCTTGAGGTTGAATTCCTTCACCCGGGCCTCGTCCGGCGTGATGGTGGCACACTTTACGCCGACGCCGACCTTCTTGATCATTTCCGCCGCGTCGATCGTGATCTGATCGTTGGTCTTGTCGCGGTTCTCCATGCCGAGATCATAATAGAGCAGCTGAATGTCGAGATACGGATGGATGAGCTTGTCTTTGATGAACTGCCAGATGATCCGGGTCATCTCGTCGCCGTCGAGCTCGACGACCGGGTTCGCTACTTTGATCTTGGCCATTTACGGAGCGACCTTTATCCGGGCGCGCGAGAGATCGGGGGGCAGGCTCGGCGCGCGCCCGCAAATGGCGCCGAGCCCCTGTCCGGCGGGCGTGCCTATAGCATTGCGGTTGCCAGAAGTCAGTAATCAGTCTGAGGAATCGCGGCGCAGAGTGGGATTGCACCACGCGCAGGCATCTGCCTAAAGACGGATTGCGCGGGCGCCTAGCGGCGATGCACCGCCGAGGGAACAATGCCGGGATCCGGAACCGACCACACCAAGGAATGGAGCACGCTCGGCGGACCGATTGTTGTACTGGTCGAGCCACAGCTTGGCGAGAACATCGGCACCGCAGCGCGGGCGATGGCGAATTTCGGCCTTACGCGGCTGCGGCTGGTGCGGCCACGCGATGCTTGGCCCAACGTGCACGCGCGCCGCGCCGCCTCGGGCGCCGACGCTGTCCTCGAGAGCGCAGCACTTTACGACAACCTTCCGGCGGCGCTTGCGGATTGCAGCTTCGCGCTGGCAACCACGGCACGTGCTCATGATCAGGCCAAGACCGTGATCGGCCCGACGGAGGCGGCGCTTGAGATGGCACCGCGACTCGCGGCCGGCGAAAGCGTCGCGGTAGTATTCGGCCGTGAGCGCTGGGGCTTGACGAACGAGGAGGTCGGGCTTGCCGACCGCATCGTGACATTTCCCGTCAACCCGGCATTCGCTTCGCTCAATCTCGCCCAGGCGGTGCTGATCGTTGCGTATGAGTGGTTCAAGGCGGCAGGCGGCGGAACGCTGCCGTTCCGCATGCCGGTGCGCTCGCCGCCCGCCGGCAAGGAGCAGCTGTTCGCGTTTCTTGCGACGCTGGAGCGGGAGCTGGAGCGGGTGGAGTTCTTCCGTCCCGCCGAAAAGCGCGAGACCATGACGATCAACCTGCGCAACATCTTCACCCGCATGGCGCCGACGCAGCAGGACATCCAGACCCTGCACGGGGTCGTGATGGCGATTGCGGAAGGCCGCAAGGGACCCGCCAAGGGCGGTATTCTCGACGGCCGGGAGGCCGGAATGCTGCGGGCACTGCTCGCCGAGCACGGCGACGGCCGCGTGCCGGGCGAGCGCGGGCCGGTGCGCGGCCTGTCGCGCCTGCTGCGCCGCAATCCGACCGACGCGGAACGCGCATTGTGGGAGGCGCTCACGAAGGACCGCCGCTTCGCTGGCCGTGGCTTCAAGCGCCAGGTGCCGGTCGGGCCGCATATCGTTGACGTCGTATCGTTTCCGCTGCGCGCCGTGATCGACCTCGTGCCTGGCGAGGAAAGCGTGGACGCAGCCCGGACCCGGGCCGGCAAACGGGCATGGCTCAAGGCGCGCGAATACCAGGTGATCGAGGTGTGGGCAGGCGAGGTCGAAGCGGACGCAACCGCGGTGCTCGAACGGGTCGCGCACGCGCTTGGCATCAATGGAGCCACATGAGTTTTTCGCCAGAGACCGTGTCAAGAAATCAACGACCTCATCTGAGGAGCCGTGCGCAGCACTGCGTTTCGAAGGATGGCAGTTGCTCGGCCGTGCCTGTTGCCATCGTTCGAGACGGCCGCCCATCCTTCGACAAGCTCAGGAGGGCGGCCTCCTCAGCATGAGGTGAGATTATTTTGTACGCTCAGGAGCGTGCGTGGCGCCCGCTTCTTTCTTCACGGCCTTGCCTTGCCGCGTTTGTCTTCTCGCGCTTGTGCTGGAGCCCGTAGCCCGGATGGAGGCATTGCAACGTGTGCAGTCCCATAATCCGGGATTGGCGATTTCTCTTGAAGTGGCGAGACAGTCCCGGATTACGCTTTGCGCTCCATCCGGGCCACGGGCTCCTACGCCTCTGCCTCGTCGTCGGCCTCCTCCTCACCGGCAAGTATTTTTTCGGCGATCAGGCCGGAGTTCTGACGGATGGCCACCTCGATGCGGGATGCGATGTCGGGATTGTTGCGCAGGAACGCCTTGGCGTTCTCGCGGCCCTGGCCGATGCGCTGGCTGTCATAGGAGAACCATGAGCCAGACTTCTCCACGATGCCGGCCTTGACGCCGAGATCGATGATCTCGCCCATCTTGGAGACGCCCTCGCCGTACATGATGTCGAACTCGACCTGCTTGAACGGCGGCGCCAGCTTGTTCTTCACCACCTTGACGCGGGTCTGGTTGCCGACCACCTCGTCGCGTTCCTTGATGGCGCCGGTGCGTCGGATGTCGAGGCGCACCGAGGCGTAGAATTTCAGCGCATTGCCGCCGGTCGTGGTCTCGGGGCTGCCGTACATCACCCCGATCTTCATGCGGATCTGGTTGATGAAGATCACCATGGTGTTGGAGCGGCTGATCGAGGCGGTGAGCTTGCGCAGCGCCTGGCTCATCAGCCGCGCCTGCATGCCGGGCTGGCTGTCGCCCATCTCGCCTTCGAGTTCCGCCCGCGGCACCAGCGCCGCCACCGAATCAACCACCATCACCTCGACCGCGCCCGAGCGCACCAGCGTGTCGCAGATTTCCAGCGCCTGCTCGCCGGTGTCGGGCTGGGAGATCAGGAGATCGTCGATGTTGACGCCGAGCTTGCGGGCATAGACCGGGTCGAGCGCATGCTCGGCATCGATGAAGGCGCAGATGCCGCCGCGCTTCTGCGCCTCGGCGACGCAATGGAGCGCGAGCGTGGTTTTTCCTGAGGATTCCGGCCCGTAAATCTCCACCACCCGGCCGCGCGGCAGGCCGCCGATGCCGAGCGCGATGTCGAGCCCGAGCGAGCCCGTCGAAATCGCCTCGATCTCGATCGCCTTGCCGGCCTTGCCGAGCCGCATGATCGAGCCTTTGCCGAACGCCCGCTCGATCTGGGACAGCGCCGCATCCAGCGCCTTGGCTTTATCCATTCCGCCCCCTTCGACCACACGTAGTGCGCTCTGGGCCATGCTCCCCTCCTTATGACTGGAATTCGCAGACCGGCAACACCCTTGTTGCCCTCATCCACCTGCCGCCAGCGAGCCAGAGGCAATGTACATGATTTGTTCTAAGTTCGCAATATGTTCTTTTTGCTCGACGGGTGCTGGCCGGGTTTGAACCCTAGTGGCTGGTTTTGGGGATGTGAGTGGCCGGCTTTACTTTTCGGCACCCGCCTGTCGCGTCTAGCGGTAAGGGCTACGTGTCTCCGCGACGTGGCATTACCTGATCCACCATATGGAGGAAGCGCTGCCAGCCGTATCCGTTCGCAATCGCGAGGCGTTGCAGCATGATTAAACTGTGAAGGTGCTGAGAAAGC
>Ga0209060_10000670_pt1 | contig 52697 bp, 36 predicted proteins | sample Coa_R1_8_FD_187155 | JGI IMG/M metagenome (GOLD analysis project Ga0209060, IMG submission 187155) | Surface soil microbial communities from Centralia Pennsylvania, which are recovering from an underground coalmine fire - Coalmine... | ecosystem: Environmental > Terrestrial > Soil >...
GGGATGGCGGTGAGGATGGTCATGGCGGCGCGCTCGGCGAGGTGGAGGTCGCGGATGGCGGCGAGGGTTTCGGGACGGATGAGGGGGACGTCGCCGGAGAGGACGAGAAGATGCTCGGGGAGGGAAGCGCCGGTGAGGGCGAAGTCGGCCTTGAGCATCTGGAGGGCGTGGCCGGTGCCGCGCTGCTCGGCTTGCAGGACGAACTGGACGCCGATTGGGGCGACGGCGGTGCGGACGCGGTCGGCTTCGTGGCCGATGATGCAGTAGATGTGCTCGGCTGGGACGAGGGTTTTGGCGGCGGCGATGACGTGAAGAAGGAGGGCCTGGCCGCCGATCTCGTGGAGAACTTTGGGGCGCTTGCTCTTGAGGCGGGTGCCTTTGCCGGCGGCCATGATGGCGATGGCGAATCCTTTGGTGTCCATGTTGTCCATGAGGATATGGTCTCACGGTGGGCGGGTCGGATGGCACACCTAGTGTTTCGACTGGGTTAGGAAGGCAGGTAGTGCTTTAGTCCGAATGATCTAGTCATGCGATAAGGACTGCAGGAACGTTGGTCATGTCGCTCTTCAAGGAAAACAATTGATGAAGATAAAATCGCATCTTTAACTGTGCTTATGTCCTCAGTTGTATCGGTTCTCTCCATGGGCCATGCAGCTTATGCCGCGGTTCGCATTGGAGGATCGTCTTTGCGCGCCAATGGGCAGGTTGCCGAGGGGTATCAATATAGCGGACCGTGCCCGGTTGACCTTAAGTTCGGCTGGGGAGTTATCGCCTCGTCACCCACGGCAGTGACCTATACGTTTTCCCGGAGCGATGGCGGGCATACTTCCTCGTCTCGGACGGTTGACTTATCGCAACCGAACCGCTCTGTGCCGATCTATGACGATTGGCGGCTTGGGGCGAACACGCCGCAGTTCAGAAGCTATAGGGGTTGGGTGCAGATCGACATCCAGTCTCCGAATGCTGTTGCGCAGAAGATTCCGTTCACCATTCATTGCCAGTAGTGGGGTATCGCGCAAAAAGCTAAGGGGCGAGCTCCCTTTCGAGATCTCGCCCCTGCTTTCCGATTTTTCGAAGATCTGGTTCGGGATCCAGATCACACCGATCGTCACGTCGTAGTTTGTTCGGATCCTACGAGCTTGCGCCCGCGCTCTCCTTACTCTTCCGTCATTCCATTCGCTGTAAGAGCTTTCTCGTGCCACCCATCCGCATCCAGTTTCCTGGATACTTCTGCGAGTTCCGTTCCCGGCTCTCTCGAGTTTCGTTGCCGATTCCCTTGAGCTCCGTTGTCGGTTGTCTGAGTCTCGTTGCCGATCCTCTTGATGGCTCTTGTCTACTCTCTCCTTCTGGAAGATCTCTCTTCCGTTGAGATGAATAGTACGCTTGATATTCGGGAATGCAAGTGGTTATAAGAGGCTTTTTATGTGGAAATTACGCGTGTTTTGTGGAAATTCGACCTAAGTGAATGTGTCACGACGTTTGCGAGTTACTAACTCCCAAACGATTTTGTAGTTGCTTGCGATAACTCCGACTTAGTCGAAGTTTAGTTCCGTTTTCGAGCAGCACTTCATATTCGCCGTCTTCGTTGAGCTTTAGGCCACGGACGTGGTTCATATTGACGATGGTTGAACGGTGGATGCGGCAGAACGTGGCTGAGTCCAGGTCTTGCTCGAGTTCAGATATGCTGCGGCGCAACATGTGTGTTCGCTGTCCGACGTGCAGGCAGGCGTAGTAGTCGGCGGCTTCGATCCAATCGATCTCGGAGGCTCGCAGGAACGAGACACGGCCGGCGCTCTTGATGGCGAGGCGTTCGAGTTTTTCTGGGAGATCTTTGCCGAGTTTGATTTTTTGTTTTGCACGGTCGAGGGCGAGATCAAATCGCGCGTTGTCGAATGGCTTCAAGAGGTAGTCGAGTGCCCCGGCTTCGAAGGCGCGTAGTGCGTATTGATCGTAGGCGGTTACGAAGACGATGGCTGGGGGGACATCCTTGCCAAGAAGTTCGAGTACGTCGAAGCCGTCGCACTCGGGCATCTGGACGTCGAGGAAGACAAGGTCGGGTTTGGCGTTGCGGATTAGTGCAGGTGCGTCTACGCCGGAGCCGCATTCGGCTACGATTTCAATCTTCGGATCGAGGCGCAGGAGCACGGCGAGATTGCTTCGCGCGAGTGGTTCGTCGTCCACGATGACCGTGGTTATTTTGTCGGGTCGTTCTGATGCGGGCACGAAACTACTCCTTGAAGGGTACGGAGACGGAGACTTCTACACCGCCGGGGGCCTGGTTTTGCATGTTCAGTTTGAAGTCGTCTCCGTAGAGGCTTTGCAGGCGGGTTCGGATGTTCGAGATTCCGATTCCGGTTTGGGTCTCATTATTCGCGCGAAGGCCGGGGCCGTCATTGTAGACGCTGATGGTGAGCATGTCGTTGGAGCGAGACGCGAGGATGCGGACTGCGCCTCCCTGGGCTCGTTTTGCGATGCCGTGTTTGATGGCGTTTTCGACCATGGGTTGCAGGATGAGTGTCGGGACTTGGGCGAGAAGAAGGTCGTTGGGGACGTTCACGGTGCACTGGAGGCGCTCGACGAAGCGGGCTTTCTGGATTTCGAGATACTTCCGCGCGAACTCGAGTTCTTCGCCGAGGGGTACTTGTTGACGATTGGAATCTTCGAGGACGCGGCGCATGAAGTCGCTTAGCTCGACGATCATGGTTACGGCTGCGTCGGTTCTCTTTTCGCGGACGAGACCGGCGATGGAGTTGAGTGTGTTGAAGAGGAAGTGTGGCTCGATTTGTCTGCGGAGGGCGCTGAGTTGGGCCTTTGAGAGCTGCTCGTTGAGGCGTGCGGTCTCGGTTTGTTCGAGGGCGAGACGCTCGCGTGAGTCGAGCATGTGACTAGCCAGAAGAATCGTAATGTAGAGGACCAAGTACGAGAGAAGTCCGCTGTAGAACTTCTCCAAAAAGAGCCTTGAATAAGTTCCGGGCCCTGGCATGTTGGCGTATGGGTTCATCAACTTTTCGAGGGCGGCGGTCCATGCGGCGGAGATGAGGCCAATGGCGGTGCAGGCGGCAAGATGCCTGATCCATCTTGAGATGGGTCTCCACTGTATGGGAGGGTAACGGCGACCGAGGCGAAGCACCGTCGGCGTCGCAAGTGCCCATGGCAGCCAGCCGATCAACAAGGCTATGAAGAGGCGTCCCCAGTTGTGGTGCATGCCTTCGGCGCGCATGACGAAGACGTTCTGCGTTGCATCGAATAGCCCGACGGCGGACCAGATGGCTGCAATCCAGAACCATTGTTGCGATTGGGCGCGTGTGTGCTTGTCCATAGGGAGAATCGTATTCTACGGCGCTGGCTAAGCGCCAAAAATGCAGCGAATTGCCATCCAGGTGCAGCGGACGGTCTGGCTAAATGAAAGAGTATGGCGCGATACTTAGCAGCATGATCAGCAAAGTGATTCTTGGCATGTTCAGCATGGCGATGGTAGCGGCGCCGGCTTACCTTCGCGAGTATGTGGTTCCACCACCACCTCCGCCGAGCATTGTTCCGGAGTATACGGGCGATGGGCAGATGAAGTTGCCCGAGCACTATCGGGAGTGGGTCTATCTGACGACCGGGTTCGACATGAGCTACAGCACCGGGGGGATGCAGATGGATCACCACATGTTCGATAACGTGTTTGTGAATCCTGAGGCGTACCGAGCCTTTGTGGAGACAGGCAGGTGGCCGGACAAGACGATGTTTGTGCTTGAGGTTCGCCGCGCTGAGGGAAGAGGCTCGATCAACCAGAAGGGCAATTATCAGGGATCAGACATCATGGGGCTTGAGGTGCATGTGAAGGATGAAGCACGCTTTCCGGGTAAGTGGGCGTTCTTCGGCTTTGATGACGGCAAGACGGCAAAGATGACTCCGACGACGGCTAATTGCTACAGCTGCCATAGCGAACATGGTGCGGTTGATACTACGTTCGTGCAGTTCTATCCGACACTGCTGCCGATTGCGAAGAGTAAGGGGACGTTTGCGGAGGGGTATTTGAAGGAGATGGCGGTGCCGGTGCAGAAGTAGCTGTCGCGAAGATGGGGAGGCCGGAGTTTAGACTGGATGGGATGTCGGCCACTCTCCATTTCGGAGCAAGGGTGAAGTTCGGTCTGTTCGTTTGCACAATTGTTCTGCTCAGTTCACCCTTCGTCGATTGTTTCGCACAGAGTGCTGGTTGTAAGGACATGCTGGTTTTCCCTAGCCGGTACCTTGGGCCTTTGGGCTCGACCTATGTGCCAGTTGATAACTGGATCTATCCAGCGATGGTTCGCCTGCAGGGGCTTGGCTATGTCGATACGGCCTATCTTGGAATGCGCCCTTGGACTCGCTTGAGTATCGTAAATATGCTCGTTGAGACTGCGGGCAAGATTGCTGATGTTGACGACGATTCAGAAGCCTGCAAGATCTTTCATGCTCTGCAACGGGAGCTGGAACCGGATGTGGAGCAGTTTAATGGGCCGCGCGAGCCGAATGTGCTGTTTGAGACTGCCTATACCCGGCCACTGGGTATCGCAGGCACGCCGCTGCGTAATAGCTTTCACCTTGGGCAAACCATCATCAATGACTATGGCAGGCCTTATGCAGAAGGCTTCAACAACATAACCGGCTTCAGCGGACGCAGCGAGTATCGACGGTTTGCCCTGTATTTTCGTGGGGAATACCAACATGCTCCCAGTACCGCAGGTTATTCCACCGAACTCAGCACCTTGCTGTCGAACATCGATGGCATCTCGTTCGCGGATAATCCCAGGCAAGACACTATTCCCACTGGACCGATTCCTGCGGCAAATTACTTTCGGATCATCGAAGCGAACGCTTCTTATACCTGGGGGAACCATTCGTTTTCTTTTGGGAAGAACGATCATTGGCTTGGGCCTGCGAAGGGCGGCAGCTTTCTTTGGAGCAACAATGCGGAGAATATCTATGCCTTTCAGATCGACCGCATTGAGCCTTTGCAAATTCCCCTTCTTTCTCGGCTCACGGGGCCATTCCGCTACCAATTTTTCGTGGGCAGCTTGAAAGGACACACTACGCCGAATGGTCCGTGGGTCCACGTTGAGAAGGTCAGCTTCAAGCCTACCGAGAACTTGGAATTCGGTTTTGCGCGATCCGTCATCTGGGGAGGGAAAGGCCATGTTCCGATTACGATTCATACCTTCTTGAGGAGTTTTTTCAGTCTCTCGAATGTTTCGCTGGACGAAAAGCTGTCTCGAGATGATCCGGGCGCGCGTTTTGGTTCCTTTGATTTTTCCTATCGCCTACCTTACCTGCGCAAATGGCTTACTTTGTATACCGATTCGTTTGCGCACGATGATGTCAATCCAATCAGTGCGCCTCGTCGCGCGGCCATTCGTCCGGGGATTTACCTGTCGCAGTTTCCGGGAGCGAGACATCTGGACTTTCGGGTAGAGGCGGCGAGCACGGATCCTCCGACGAGCAGAAGCAATGGCGGCGATTTTATTTATACAGAGCTTGTCCAAAAGCAGGGCTATACCAACAAAGGATTCATCATGGGGGACTGGATTGGCCGCGAGTCAAAGGGTGGGCAGGCATGGCTCACGTACCATCTTTCGCCCGAGGAGCAGGTGCAGATTGAATATCGCAATGCCAAAGCGGCGAAAGATTTTATTCCCGGTGGCACGACGCAGAATAGTTTTCTAATCTCCGGGGTCAAGAAGATTCACAAGGATTTTGAAGTGCAAAGTTGGTTGCAGTACGAACGGTGGAAGGCGCCTGTTTACAAGCCAGGACTGCAAAGCAATACGAGCATTGCGGTGCAGATTACCTGGTTTCCGGATATCAAGAAGTGATTTAGTTGCCGCCCGCTTGCTTATGAAAGAGATGGTGGTGCTGGCGCAGAAGTAGCGCCTCAATCTGGACAACTGTTCCTCATTTTGTATTTGGGTGCAAAAAGGTTTCAGGCGCGTTTTTCTGCACGTTGAATGGAGTCGCAGATTTCTTATCGGGATTGAACTTGGAGAAGGTAGCGGGGTTGTCTTTGAAGTGCTTCTCTAGAGTTTGTATTCTCGTGCCATCGGCAGGGTGATCGGAGAGAAGCTGTGGGATTTGTGCGGCATTCGCATTTTGAAAATCTTGAAACAGCCATGTCAGGCCCCAAGGATTAAAACCTGCCGCTACGCAAATATCCGAGCCAGTTACGTCCGCGTTCGATTCGGCCTCACGCGAGTAACCGAGCGAGTGCAACCTGCCGAGCAGCGCGATTGCGATAAGGTGAGCTCGTGTCGGTCCCAGCAGTATTGCGGCCTCTATTTCATGCCTTTGGATCCTCTTCTCTTTTTCCATGAGCGTAACGCCATCTCGATGGATCGTGTGAGAGACCTCGTGGCAAAGGGTTCCAGCCAGCTCCTCTTTGTTCTTCACAAAGTAGAGGAGGGAGTCCACAACATACACGTTCCCGCCGGGCGTTGCGAACGCGTTGGGTTGAGATTCATGGACAAGAAAGAATTTAAAAGGATGAGGGTAACGGGACTGAGCCGCACGCGAGATGGCGTCCGCTATTGGTTTCAAGTCCTCGTAGAGCGGAGAGGAGTCGATGATCTCTCCCCTGGCCAACAATTGTTTGTAAGTTTCCAGACCGAGTTCAGTTTCCTGATCGGTCACGGGTTCAGGACGGGGAGCCTGCGCTAAGGATGTTGTGAAGAGGATGGTGAGCATTAGTCCTACACGCAATCCGAGTTTCGAGACTTGCGACTTCGGCATTTTCATCCGTGTCTCCGTCGAGAGTTTATGCGTCTGAGTGATACTGAGTGGCAGGACTGTAGATTGCAGTGCCAATGGTTGTCAATTATATGGGCGGTCTTATGGCGAGATTAGGGTATCGGTCTCACTGGCGGTTTACATTCCCACCCTTCGCCAAAAAGCGCGAAGTATGGGACACCCGAGCGTTCGTGGTTAGTTGAGACCGTGGGGCCACCCGCCCGGCTCAGACTAAGGGCTACTCTAGACGTGCAGCATCGACTGCACTCTCCCACTCCTTCACAATTGCAGGATCGAACGGTAAGCCATCATCGTTGAGTTGCATTTCTCCGAGGAGTCCACCTAGAGCATCTGAAGGAAGACGCATGTAGCGTTCCTCCAAGAAGCGAAACATCATTTCGTAAGCTTCCTTTTCTCTCATGGTTCCTCGACTCCTGATCCGGTATCCCGTTCTTTGCCGGTGAAGATAAAGAGGAGAGCGCATCGTAGCCATGCACTCCTTACTTTACTCGGCGGGTTTGCCGGGTGGGGGTGGGATGGTGATGTCGATGGGGGTTACTTTGCCCAGGGCGTCTAGGGTGGGTTTGATCTCGGACTGGTTGCCTACTACTACGATTCCTAGTTTGGATTGGTCTACGTACTTGTTGGCTACGCGGGTGATGTCGGCGGCGGTGACTTTTTCTATGCCGGTCTTGTACTTCTCGAGGAAGTCGGCGGGGTAGCCGTAGAAGGCCAGCGTCACCTGCTCGCCGAGGGTTTTTTCAGGGGAGTCGTAGTGGAAGATGAAAGAGTTGAGGAGCTGGTCTTTCGCTTTGGCTAACTCGGCTGGGGTGGGTGGGACGGTCTTGAGGCGGTTGACCTCTTCGAGCATGGCCTTCGTGGCGTCGACGGTCGAGGCGCTCTTGGTGCCGGCGATGACGTAGAAGATGCCGGGGTGGTCATAGGAGGCTCCGAAGCTGCCGTCGACCGAGTAGGCGAGGCCTAGCTTGGTGCGGACGTTCTGGACGACGCGGGAGCCGAAGCCGCCGGAGAAGATCTCGTTCATGACGCTGAGGGCGTAGTAGTCGGGGTTGCTGCGCTCGGTGCCTAGGCCGACGATGAGGACGTTGGACTGGTTGACGTCATCCTTCTCGGCGAAGTTGACGCCGGGTTTGGGGTCGGTGAAGGTGAATTTTTCGGACTGGAAGGCCTGGCCGCGGGGAAGGTGCTCGAAGGCGGCTCGGAGCTTGGCTTCCATGGCGGCGGAGTCGAAGTCGCCGGAGACGGAGACGATCATGTTGTTGGGGACGACGGTGCGCTGGTGCCAGGCCTTGAGGTCGTCGAGCGTGACGGCGCCGATGGTGGCGTACTCGGGCTGACGGGCGTAGGGGCTGGTGGGGCCGTAGACGAGCTTGACGGCTTCGCGGATGGCGATGCCGCTGGCGTCGTCGTTGCGGCGGGAGATGCCGCTGGCGATCTGGCGCTTGCCGAGGGCGAGTTTGTCAGCCTTGAAGTTGGGGTTGAGGAGAAGGTCCATGGTGGCGGCGAAGACGGTGTCGAAGTCGCCCTTGAGGCTGGACCAGTGGACGGATGTGGACGCGGAACCGCCGGAGGTTTCGATGCTGGCAGCCTTGGCTTCGAGCTTGTCATCTAGCTTGTCGCCGTCGATGGTTGCAGTCCCGCTGGTGCGCCAGGCATGGCCGTAGAGGGAGACAAGGCCGATTTTGTCGGCGGGTTCATCCCGGCTGCCACCGCGGATGAGGATGCTTCCGTTGATGAAGGGGAGCTCGTGGTCCTCTTGCAGGAAGATGACGAGGCCGTTGGAGAGCTCGATGCGCTTGGGCTGCGCGGGCTTGAAGGCGTGGAGCGGGGGGATGGGGATCTTCGTCCAAGGCTGGGCTGCGGCGGGCTTTTCCGCAGGTGCGGTTGCTGTTTGCGCCAAGGCTGCGGGCGCGGCGATTGCGATGCTCAGGGCAGAAGCGAGAACTGGCGTCAATCCTTTTGCGAAATACTTCACTCAGCACCTCCCGTGCTCGTGGCCGGTTTTTGCGGCTCTACGTATTCGATCCGTGCGCTGGTGCGATTGTTTTCAACGAAGATCTTGTTGGCGACGCGGCGGATGTCGGCTTTGGTGACGGCGTCGATCTGGTCGAGCTCGCGGAAGAGCTGACGCCAGTCGCCATAGCGTGTCTGGTATTCGGCTAGCTGGTGGGCGAGGCCGTCGTTGTCGGCGAGGCCGCGGAGAAGATCGGCGCGGGCGCGGGTCTTGAAGCGGGCGAGCTCTTCGTCGGTGATGTCCTCGTTCTTGAGGCGGTCGAGTTCCTTGTGGATGGCGGTGCGCATCTCCTCGGGGGTGTGGCCGGGGAGGGGAACCGCGTAGACGGCGAAGAGGCCGGGATACTTTTGGCCGGGGAATCCGCTGAAACCTTCAGCCGTGGCGGCAATCTTCTGGTCGCGAACGAGCGAGCGATAGAGGCGGGCGGTGCGGCCGTTGGAGAAGATGTCAGTGATGGCGTCGTAGACGGAGTCATCGGGGTCGCGATAGTCGGGACGGTGGTAGCCCTCGATGTAGAAGGGCTGGGTGGCTTCCTTGATGACGACGGACTTTTCAGCGAACTGTGGGGGTTCGATGGTCGTCATGGGCTCGGGCTTGGGGCCGGCGGGGATCTTCGAGAAGTAACGCTCGAGGATGGGCATGGCTTCGCTGGCTTTCACGTCGCCGACGACTGCGATGACCATGTTGGAAGGGACGTAGTATTTCTTGTGGAAGGCTTCGGCCTCGGTAGCGGAGACCTGGCTGATCTCGCTCTCCCAGCCGACGCCGGGGCGGCCGTAAGGATGGGCGATGTAGGCTGCGGCGAGGAACTGCTCGACCATGCGTCCGGTGGGAGAGGAGTCGGTGCGCATGCGGCGCTCTTCCTGGACGACATCACGCTCCTTGTAGAACTCGCGCTGGACGGGCTGGCCGATGCGCTGACTTTCAAGGTATGCCCAGAGCTCGAGACGGTTGGAGGGCATGCTCCAGAAATACTGGGTGGAGTCTTCGGCGGTGGAGGCGTTGATGCCGGTGGCGCCTTGCTGCTCGGCGATCTCGGAGAACTGGTTGGGGATGACGAACTTCTGGGCTTCGGCCTGAGCGTCTTCAAAGGCCTTTTTCAGCTCGGCGAGTTTGGCGGGGTCCTGTCCGACGAGTTTGCGGAGTTCGGCGTCGTAGGCTGCATAGGCGATCTCAACTTTGGCGAGGGCTACCTTTTCGGCGGGGTAGTTGGTGGTGCCGATCTCCTGGGAGCCCTTGAAGGCCATGTGTTCGAACATGTGAGCGAGGCCGCTGGCTCCCTGAGGGTCGTCGGCTGAACCGGCGTCGACGAGGGTGTAGAAGCTGAAGACGGGGGCTTCGGGCCGCTCGGAGATGATGAGAGTGAGGCCGTTGGGCAGCACCTTGACCGTGGTTCGTTTCTCGAAGCTGGCCAGATCTTGTGCCGGAGCGCCAGAACACAAGGCCATTCCGAGCATAACTGTAGCCGCTACTAAACTTCGTACTCGCACAGAACTACCTCCAGGGGATTACAGCCGGAAGACTTACTATACCGGAGCAGGAATAGGGTCTTCCCATTCGACGGAGAGATTTGAGAATAGCTGCGGTTTTAAGCAAAAAAACTCCCGGAGCGCTTTGTGCAACTTGGCGCTCCGGGAGGTTGGGAGGTTTATTTAGAAGAGGATACGGCCGCCAACCTGGATGATGCGTTGGCTGCCACCGCTACCGGTGATCTGGCCGTAGGTTGAGCTGTTCATCGCCGCCGACGGAGTACCAAGGTTCACGAGGTTGAAGACGTTGGAGACCTCACCGCGGAACTGGAACTGGAGCGATTCGCGGATGTTGAAGCTGCGGAAGAGCGAAGCATCAACATTGCGATAGCCCGGGACGTCAAGCTGCGCAGGGCGCTCGTTGCCGAGCAGACCGAGCGGGCCGACGCCAGCGCATCCGGCATCGGTTCCGGGACGGCAGTAGGCAGTTGTATCGAACCACTGCTTCATCTCGCCTACACGAGAGCTCTGAGGGAGCGTGTGAGGCGACTTGCCGGGGATGATGCTCGGGCGATTGTTGCCAAGGCCCGAGAAGTAGTTGTCGTTGCCGGTGGTTACGGTGAAGGGCTGGCCGCTGTTTGCCGTCCAGATACCGGTGACCGTCCAGCCATTGAGTGCGGTCCTGACCACACGGTTATAGCCGTCGAAGTAGTCAGGCTTCCAGACGAAGGACATTGTCATCATGTTGCGACGATCCTGGTCTGAACGCTGGCGGTACTCGAGTTGTGGGAAGTTGGCGTCTACAAAGGTACCGTTGAGGCCACTGGTGGCATCGAGCGTGTTGCTTTGCAGCGTCTTGCTCCAGGAGTAGTAGCCGCGCGCGCTAACGCGATGCGTGAGGCGCTGCTCCAAGGTGACCTGAAGGCCGTTGTAGTTGGAGTTCTGGTTGGAGCGAATGACCCACACGTTGCTATACATGGGGTTCGCTGCCGAGTTACCGAACATGGAGTTGAGGGGACGACGGTTATTGACCGTGGCGCTGCTGTTGGCGTAGCCGCAAGCCTTCGTCAAATCGGTGCAGCTTGCACCGCTGGCGCCGGCCGCTGTGATGTTGAACTGCGGTCCGTTGATGTCGTTGTAGAGCGGTGTCTTGCGGTTGAACGAACCCACGTAGTAGACGCTCATCGCGAAGCTGTTGGTGAACTGTTGCTGGACGCCAAAGTTGAGCTGCATGGAGTAGGGCCAACGATAGTTCGGATCCATCGTCACAACCTGGTTCAACGGCAGGAACGTTGCAGCGCTGTTCTTGTAGTCGAACATCAGTTGGGGATATGGATTTACGCCGCCCGGAAACTCAGTTGGATCGTTTGAGTAAGGATGGGTGAGTGAAGTGACCCGGGTGTATCCGCTATTACGGACAGCGAACGGGGCGTAGTTCGAGGGGAATTCCCACTCGTTGCCGGAGATACCGCCGAAGAACAGACCAGCAGCGCCGTGGAAGACGGTTCTACCGTTGTTGAACGGATCATAGGCAAAACCCAGACGGGGCGAGACGTGGTTGAGGGGAGTGAATGCGCCACCGACCGGCACGCCAGGATCGCCGGGGAAGAGCATACCAAGAGGAGCAAGTTTTGATGTGGTGCCGATAATGCTGACGTTCTGGAATGCATGTGACTGCACGCCGGGGCTGAAGTTCGACGTCATGTGCTGGGGATCGGTCGGCGCCTGCTGCCAGTCGTAGCGGATGCCGAGGTTGAGAGTCAGGTTGGTAAGGATGCGCCAGTCATCCTGGGCAAACGCGCCGAAGGAGTACCAGTTGGCATTTGCGTAGAGGCCGGTGTCCTGTCCCATGCCGGCGGGAACGCCCATCATGAAGTCAGAGAGACCGTTGGTGGTGCGGGCAAACTTCGCACCGTTCGTGGTGGAGAAGGTAAACGAGCCGTAGTTATTGAGTGAGGTGAGTTGGAAGTCCTTCTCTAGACCTGCTTCACCGCCGAAGTAAAGAGAGTGCTTTCCGCGGGTTGTGTTGAGCACGTCACGAACGTTGTAAACGTTGGCTCCAGCTTTGGGGCCAGTGATTGCCTGAGCGAGCGTGAAGCCTTGCACGCCACCTACGCTGATGTTTGGGAGTGAAGGTGCGCCTACAACGCCAAAATCCGAGCCAAAGTCGGCAAGGGTCTTCTTGGTGGGATCGCTGGTGACCGGGATACGTCCGCCATTCTGACGCGTGTAGTTGAGCCAGAACTGGTTGACGGTACGGGAGTTTATGGTCCAGACGTCGCCGAGGTTCGCATTCTGCTGTTTGTTGGCGTAGTTAGAGTACGACCATGCCTGAGTAAATCCGCCGAGGTTGTTGCGGATGCTGTAGTTGAGAAGGAAGTAGCTGAGGCTGAGACGGTGCGAAGATGTGATCTGATGATCGGTCTTGATCAGATACTCTTCGTTCTGCTCGGGCGTTGCTTCGAGCACGCGATAGGTATACGGGGTATCGCCTGTACGGAACGGCTGCTTAGTTTCCTTGCCTAAGGCGGTGGTAATGTACTTCACGATGTTGACGGCTGTCGGATCGAGGCTGCTTGTGGGAATCGTATTGTTTGCAAACGGCTGGCCAGTGGCAGGATTGCAGACCAGGAACTTGATGTTGGTGTTATCAGCGGTCGAGGGTGTATCCGTGCACTTTGTAATGTCCGACGGCATATTTTCGGAGAAATTGCCTGCGAGCTGGGCTGCGGACGGAAGATTACCGCTGTTTGTGGCGGTCGTTCTAAAGCGGTAGCCCGCGAAACTACCAAAGAAGAAGTCTTTGTCGTGACGAATGGGACCGCCCAAGGTGGCGCCGAAACGGTGTAGATTGTATGGGCTCTTGACGGCGCCTGCTCCGGCATTGTGTGCCACCGCGTTGAAGTTTCTGTCACGGTAGAACTCGAAGGCCGAGCCATGGAAGCTGTTGGTGCCGCCCTTGGTGATGACGCTGACGACTGCCGCGGAGTAACGGCCGAGCTGAGCGCTGTAGTTGTTGGTGACGACGTTGAACTGACTGACCGCGTCAGGGTTGGGGATCTGGTTTCCGCTGTTGCGGAGACCCGTCATATTGAGACCGCCGTCTAAGTAGTACGACACCTGACCGACGAATCCGTCAGTCGATCCGTTTGCGAGGACTTTGATCTCCTGATAGCCGAGGTTATTGATGGTGCTGACTGTCTGGACGCCAGGGACGAGTTGGAGGAGGCGGTCGACGTTGCGATTGACCAGCGGAAGGTTTTCGATCTCGACGTTGGAGACGGTTTGCCCGATGGTGGAGTTGCCGGAGTTCACGAGGGGTACATCGGCTGTGACGTTGACGGTCTCGGTTGCGGTACCGACATCGAGAGAGAGCGACAGCTCTGCGTTCTGCATGACTGCGAGGACAACTCCGTTGCGTACCAAAGACTTGAACCCAGGTGCCGATACAGAGATTTTGTACGGACCGACCGGAAGGAATTCCTCGCGATAGGAGCCGTCGTCCTTGACTTTAGCGACGCGGACGAAGTTGGTGTCTGTCTGCGTGAGAGTAATGGTCGCGTTGGGAACGACGGCACCGGTGGTATCGGTGATGCTGCCGAATAGAGTGGCGGTACTGAGCTGCGCTATTGCATTGGTAGTCAATATGGCAGAAGCAAGCACGAGGAGCACGAGCTTCCACTTACTGAACCTGGGACCCGTAATCATTTACAGCCTCCAATTAGTCAATCGTTTGCCTAGCGGTCTTTAGAAGGATCTAGAGATCGCCTAGCGGGTTTAATTTTGGGAACGATGAAAGATAGTTCGCTGAATGAACAATTGTCAACATCCTTATCGGCCATTTAAGAAAAAATGTAAACGCAGCGATTCCCCGCATCAATCGCGGCGATTAATGAAACCGGTTACGTTCAGGCGATCGTAGAGAATGCGCTGGGAATATCGGCCGAACTGACCGCAGCGACAGTCTGTCCGGTAGGGCTTTTTTCGAGGGTGATCTCGGCGCGGCCGTTGTAGAGCTGCACGACTCGCGAACCGGATGGGGTGCCCATGTTGTCGATGAGCTTGCCGCCGCCCGCCAGGCTGAAGCGAACCTGGTTGCGGGCGTCGAGGCAGATAACTCCCTTGTCATCATAGAGTTTCGCTTCAATGGTGACTCTGTTTCCGGCGCGATTTTTTTCGTTAAGCTTGAGGGTGGTGGGGGGACCCCAGGTTTCGGTCTGATAATCGAACACCAGCTCGTCGATGACCGTCGTTGAGCCTCGCTTGGCGACGACGCGGAGATGGTTGTTACCTGCTACAAATGGGGTCATCCAGCGTAGACCTGCGGCAGGGAAGTCCTGACTGTCGCGGTGGCGCACACCGGCGGACTTGCCGTTGACGAAGAGCTCAGCGGTCTCGCAGTTGGAATACACCTTCACCATCTTTTCCTCGTTAGGCTCGCCCCAGCGGATAGGCCAGGTGTGTCCGTAGAGGCGCACCATGGGGACGTCGGTCCAGTAGGACTGGAAGACGTAGAAGGCCTCCTTTTTTTGCATGTCGCGGGTGACGACGCCTTTCTGGTTGACGCGTGGGACGGGGTTTTCGACACGCAGGGGAGTGGTGAAGTCCTTGAAGATCCACTGGGCCGAGCCGGTGAACCAGGGGAGGGTTTCCTGCACTTTGAGGTGCCAGTCGAAGAGGTTGCAGGCGTATGTTTCGGACCAGTCGCCGTCCTTGGAGACGCGGGCTTCGCCGCCGGTGTTCATGTAGGCGAGGCCGCGCTCGTCGGTGCCGTGGCCGGTCGCAATCTTGGCGAGGACCTTGTCGGGGTTCTCGGAGTGGCGGCCGGCGTGGCTGTCGGCTCCCCACTCGGCATGGAAGAGATGATTGACCCGCTCGCGCTGTGTTTCGAGGGATTTCTGGTACTCGGGGAAGGTGCCGCTGTACCAGCCGGCCCAGATGGAGGGCGAGTAGACGTCCGGGATGTCGCGGGCGAAGTCGAGGCGACGGATGGTGGTGAGACGCGAAGGGTCGAGCTGGTGGGACAGGTCGCGAAGTTCGGTGAGGAAGGCGCGGATCTCAGGCTGGTTGATCTCGGGATACTCGGTGGGCCAGTCGTTCTCGTTGCCGAGACCCCAGAGGAGAATGCTGGGGTGGTTGTGGTGCTGGGCGATCATGTTGCGGAGCATGCGGCGCGCCATCTCTTTGAAGATGTCGTTGCCGACGCCTCCGCGGCACCAGGGGATCTCTTCCCAGACGAGGATGCCGAGGCGGTCGCAATGTTCGAGGACGCGGCGCGACTGCTGGTAGTGGGCGAGTCGGATGAAGTTCGCGCCCATGTCCTTGATGAGCTGCATCTCCTGGTCGATGAGATCGTCGGGCATCGCTGCTGCGTAGCCTGCGTGATCTTCGTGACGATGAGTTCCGCGGAGGAGGAGTCGTTCGCCGTTGAGCTTGAAGGGGCCGTGGTCGACCCACTCGGTATGGCGAATGCCGAAGGTTTCGTGTGCGACGTATTCGCCGGTAGGGCCGGTGAGGGTGATGCGGCATTGGTAGAGGTGAGGTGAGGAGGGGCTCCAGAGCTCGGGTGTAGCTACGCGGAAGGTGACAATCTCACTGGCCGCGGTCCAGGGCTTCATCATGTGTTTAGAGCTGTGGACGGAAGCTCCTTTGGCGCTGAAGACTTCGACGACGACTTCGAGGGGATCGCTTGTGCCGGTGGGGTTGTAGAGGGTTGCCACGATGGATATATCGGCCGGCGCCTTGGGGGAGGCGAGCTTCGTCTGCACGTGCACGGTCTCGAAGGAGACGGCAGGGACGTAGACGAGGTTGACGTGACGGTACATGCCGCCGTAGAGGCTGAAGTCGCTGAAGTCGGAGGGGATCCGGTCGAGGTCGCGGGAGTTGTCGCACAAGACGGCGATGGGGACGCCTGCGGGCTGCTTCTTCGATTTGGGTTTGGGGGCTGGATTCGTGGATGGTGCAGCGTTGTTGAGAAACGGAGGGAGAAGGTCGGTGATGTCGAAGACGAACTCGTCGTAGCCGCCGACGTGCTTGCCTGCGAGCGCTTCGCCGACGTAGACAGTCGTTGCCTGGCCTGCGCCCTCAAAGTGGAGCAGGGTACGTCCGCCCTTATACGGATTCGTGATGGGTACGTGAGTGCGGTACCAGCCGTTGCCTCGGTAGTAGGGGACGTCCGGATCGCAGCCATCGTATGCATTGAAGCAATGAGGCATTGCCACGGGCTGCCATGTGGCGAGCTCTTCGCTGTGCCATGCCTCCCACGGGCTGGCCAATGGACCCTGAAAGTACTCCCAGCCTGTTGTGAGACGCATGGATACGGGGCTGTCTGCAGATGCCTGGGCCAGCGTAGCAATCGAAGCACGGAGCGATGGGCGTGGCAGCAACGAGACCGCAGCTACGGTCGCACTGGACTTCAAGAATTGCCTGCGGGAGTACATGAACGTGATTGCTCCTGAATTGCTCGTGGGAAAAACTGAAATATGGGGTGCCCGGAGTGTATTTGTCGCCATATAATTCACAGCGTCTACAAAATGCCGGACTCAAGTGGTATAAAGACTCGTTGCAGGTGATGTCAAGAGATGGAAGGCGTAACTCCGATCTCATGATGAAGGAACTGTTTTATTAGGAAAAATGGGGTCTCGCGTTACTGCCGCCTGCTGTTTTGTAGCTCTATGCCGGAAAGTCAAGATTAAAATGTCCATACCGCCGACACAAACATTTTCGCTTACAAGAAAGCAGAGTGCGTCCAACAAGACGCCGCGGCAGATCAACCGGAATCTCGTGTTCAATCTCATCCGTACACGCCAGCCGATTTCGCGAGCCGACCTTGCCCGCGTATCTGGCCTGCAGCGCAGCACGATCTCTTTGATTGTTGAGGACCTGATCCGCGACCGGTGGATTCTTGAAGGATCGACTGGTCGGCTGCCCCGCGGACGGAGGCCAACCTTTCTTGAACTTAACCACCAGCGTGCTGTGATCGCGGTGGACATCCATCCTTCGCAGACGACGGTTGCGGTGACGGATCTTGGTGGCAGGATTGTCGCGCAGAACGTGGTTGCTCTGCCTGTTGATCCGGCCAAGGCGATTCAGCCGATGATTACCGCCATCCGCAAACTGATCGCGGATCATAGCGAAAAGTCATTCGACGGAATCGGCATCAGTCTTCCGGGACGTACGGATCCGCTGTTGGAGAAACTCATCTTTGCGCCGAACCTGAATTGGCCGGTGCTAAGCCTGAAGTCCCGTATCCAGCGGTCCACTGGTTTGCGCGTGGAGATGGACAACGTGGCCAATGCGTGCGCGCTCTCCGAGGTGTGGTTTGGCGACAGCGATGGCGTTCATGACCTGGTCGTCGTCAATGTGTCGGAGGGGATTGGGACGGGGATCTTCTCGAACGGACGTTTGCTGCGCGGCGCTAATGGCATGGCTGGCGAGTTCGGTCACGTCGAGATGGAACACAATGGGCATCCTTGTGGCTGTGGCGGGCGGGGTTGTTGGGAGACGCTTGCTTCCAATCGTGCGGGCCTCCGCTACTACAAAGAACTCAACGGAGGCAGCGTTCCGCAGAGTTTTGCTGCGCTGGTGAAGATGGCGCAGGCGGATGATGCCAACGCGATCAAAGCTCTGGAGAAGATGTCTTCTTTTCTCGGCCGAGGACTGCGCATGATCGCGTCGGCGCTGGCTCCAAGCGAGATCATCATCGTGGGAGACATTACCGCTGCTTGGCACATGTTCGGCCCGAAGGTTGAAGCCGAATTTAAACGGAACTCACTCTCAAAGGCGCCGAAGCTCAGGCCCTCCTTTGAGGGCAACACGGCCCGCTTACGCAGTGCAGTTGCGCTGGTGATGAACGAAGGTCCGGTCTAAACAACAAAAAGGAAAATTGACTATGTTTGCTGTAGATGTGTCTACGACATTCGGTGCCGAGGCCGAATGCAGGTATCGCCGTTCGAATTTGGCAAGCGCACTTGTACTGGGTGCTTTCCTTGGAACCGCGTGTTTTTCTTCGGTGGCCCAAACTGCTCCTGCTGCTCAACCGACGGGGAAGGTTGTTCCGGTGGACGGCTATGCCGCCGGAGACCAGCCTGACAATCCCGGACCTCTGGCGACTAATCTCTCTCCTGAGATCAAGTCCAAAGCCATCGTCGCGGCGATGAAGAAAGTTGCGGACTGGCAGGTGGCGTATGCCGAGCCGAAGTTCAATAAACAGTGGACGTTTGCTGCACTGTATGACGGCTTGCTTGCTGCCTCGAAGACTACGGGCGATCCGAAGTATCGTGATGCCGTACTACATCTGGCGGAGCGGTCCGACTGGACATTGCTTGATAATCGCTTTCCTCATGCGGATGATCAGGCGCTCGGCAAGGCCTACATGGAACTGTATCTCGACGATCCCAAGAGTGATCGCAAGCCGATTCGTATGGCGAATACGAAGGAGATCATGGACCGGCTTGTTGTAAGGCCGGATGATCCGAACAAGCTGTTGTGGTGGTGGTGCGATGCGCTCTACATGGCGCCGCCGGTGCTTTCGCGCGTGTACCTGGCGACTGGCGACAAGAAGTATCTCGACTATATGGATCGTCAGTGGTGGCTTACTTCGGATCTACTCTTCGACAAGGAAGAACACCTCTATTTCCGCGACAGCCGTTACCTGACGCAGAAGCAGGCTAATGGGCAGAAACTGTTCTGGTCGCGCGGCAATGGCTGGGTGCTTGGTGGGCTAGTAAAGGTGCTTCAGATCATGCCGAAGGACTATCCAAGCAGGCCGAAGTATGTTGAACAGTACAAGCAAATGGCTGCGAGAGTAGCAGTGATTCAGGGCAAGGATGGCTTGTGGCGATCGGGACTGCTCGACCCTGATGCGTATGAGCTGCCGGAGATCTCGGGTTCGGCCTTCTTTACGTATGCAATTGCTTATGGGATCAACGAGAACATCCTCGACCGCAAGACTTATCTGCCTGTGGTGGAGAAGTCTTGGAAGGGTATGTTGAGCCACATCTACGCTGATGGACGTTTGGGTTCGATTCAGCCGATCGATGGGCAGCCAGGGAAGTTCAAGCCGTCTTCGAGCTATGTCTTCGGTGTCGGCGGATTTTTGCTGGCCGGTTCTGAGATGAATCGGTTGGCCGGTAAGCACTAAGGCCTTCGCGGTAGTTTGCAGGATAAAGAGCCGCTGCTGTCGTTCTTCGAATCGAAGGCGATGGAAGCGGCTCTTCTATGTCTGCTAGGCTTTGGCTGGGACCGTTGACTTCGTCACCCATAGGAGCGGCTGGCGGATAGGGAAGTTTCGGATAACTTCGGGGACAACGGGGTCGGGGTTCAGCGTCTTCCAGAGGGCGATGTAGTTCGGTTGTGAATAAGCGATGCCCGAGAAGAGGAGTGCCGGGTTACGAACGGGAAAGTCCTCGAAGTGCTCGACGTCATGCGCGAAGGGCCATGCGCTGCGGTCTTTAATGAAGGGGTACATGAACTCCATCATCTTGCGAATGCCACGACCGTCGGGGGTCGCGAAGCTCCACAGGCTGTCCTTTTCTGTAGACAAGCTTTGTGCGAGGCCGCAGAGCACATCCATGTTGAAGAGGGAGTAGCTATAAGGTTTGGTTCGCGCCAGCTCCAGCGGAAGACTACCGTCGGGGGCGATCTGGTGGGGGACCAGAGTGGCGCGGAAGCGGTCGCGACACCACGCCATGACCTCGTCATTGCCAGTGAAACGGGCGAATTCGCCCGCCTGGAGGACCCAGCAGGTGCCATGGTTGTTGTTGGCATCGCGCTCCTCTTGTCCGTTCTTTGAGGTGCGCATCCAATCGAGGTACTGGGCGAACCAGCTTCGAACTTCCCCAGAACCGGTGAGAGCGCTGGCTTCGGTCAACAACGTTGCGGCACGGGCGACCTCGACCAGGTGTAGGGTGTCGATGATGCCAATGCCGCGTCCTTTGTTGACGCCGAAGATCGCCTGCGCGTGTTCCAGGTTTGGATTCATCCTGGTTGCCGCATCTACGAACCAGGCGCGAAGATGCTTACCCGCGTGGTCGGCATACTTCTTCTGCCTGGTCAGCACCCAGGCGGCTGTCAGGGCGGGCACGATCAGGCTAAGTCGCACCATGGCCTCGCGATGCTCGTTGAAGTTGGCAGGATTGGAGAAACCGTCGCGACGAATGTAGGGACCGCCCGGGTTCTTTGGATCGGGCCACCAGTAGTCGCCTTCGGAGTAGAAGTCGTGTGGGCCGCCGGGGCTTCGGTCGCATTTGGCGGCCGTCACCGTGATGGGCTGTGCCGAAAGATATTTGTCTGCTGCGGCAAAGATACGAGTGCGATCGGTGAGAGCGACAAGGCCGAAGGGGGAACCGACGGATGGCTCTGTTGCCCAGGCAGGTGCGAGGGCAAGGCTGGCCGCAGTGGTCCCGGCAATCGTACAAAACTCCCGTCGGGTTAGAACTTTCATCCTTTAGTATTACCTTTCGCTGGCGGAAAACTTCGGGTTTGCAGCGAGTCCCAATCTCCACCCGTCGAATGATAACGGCTTCTATGCAAAAGCACATCAGGGAGCTCATAAGGCAAAGAATTTACTGGACTTTCATGCTGTGTCTTGACGAAATGAATGACCATTCAGTATGCTTCACCGCGTTCGGGAATATTCCCCATCGGAGCCTGCCTGATGCCGCCCAGCACCACCGCTGCAACGAAACAGATTCGCAAAGTCGCTGTCCTTGGCGCTGGAACCATGGGGTCGCGTATCGCTGCGCACATCGCGAATGCCGGCTTGCCCGTGGTGCTGCTCGACATCGTTCCCCCAGGAACTGCGGCGGACGCTTCGAAGGCTGAACGCAACAAATTTGTTCTCAGCGCGCTGGATGGATTGAAGAAGTCAAAGCCTGCGGCCTTTTACATTCCTGAGAGCGCACGTTTGATCACGATAGGGAACTTCGATGATGATCTTGCGCTGATTGCAGACTGTGATTGGGTCATCGAGGTGGTCGCGGAGAATCTTGAGATTAAGCACGCGCTGCTGCAAAAGGTGGAGCAGCATCTTCGTGCTAACTCAATTCTGACGACCAATACGAGCGGCCTGCCCATCGCCAATATTGCGGCCGGTCTGAAGCCCGAGACGCGGGCACGCTTTTTCGGGACGCATTTTTTCAACCCACCTCGTTACATGAGATTGCTCGAGATCATTCCTACGCACGAGACGGACTCAGAGGCTATGGCCACGCTTGCGCACTTCTGCGATCAGCGTTTGGGCAAGACGATTGTGCGTTCTCACGATACGCCGAACTTCATCGCCAACCGCATCGGGACGTTCAGTATGGGCAATGCGATTCGGCTGATGCAGGAGCAAGGGCTGACCATCGAAGAGGTAGACGCGTTGACAGGATCAGCGCTGGGGTGGCCGAAGACTGGGACCTTCCGGCTGGGCGACATGGTTGGGATCGATGTGCTGGCGCATGTCGCGAATAACTTTTCTGCGCAGGCTGCTGCGATCAAGGATGAACGAGCGGAGATCGTGCTGGCTCCGTTCATCGGCAAGATGATCGAGCAGAAATGGCTCGGCGATAAAGTGGGGCAGGGGTTTTACAAGAAGGCGGGCAGGGACGCGGAGGGACGTGATCTGCGACACGTTCTCGATTGGCAGACGCTCGACTACAAGCCAGCAACGCGCCCGAAGTTTCCGGCGATCGATATGGCGAAGAATGTGGAGTCAACTGGCGCACGGGTGGCGCAGCTGCTTCATGCCGATGTTCGTACGGATAAGGCTGCGCGATTTTACTGGCCGCTGCTGACGGAGTTGTTTACGTATGCGGCCAATCGCGTCTCGAACACTGGCGATGAGCCGGCGGACAACGTCGTCGAGATCGACAAGGCCATGAAGACGGGCTTCAACTGGGAGCTTGGCCCGTTCGAGATGTTCGACGCTGCGGGTGTGCGTGCAACGGTGGAGAAGATGCGGGCCGAGGCTGCGCCGATTGCGGCTAATATTGAGAAACTCCTCGCGTATCCGCATGCACTCAGCGAGCCTGGCCCCACATGGTATAAGGACGACCCTACAACACCTAGTGGCCGCCAATACTTTGATGTAACTTCCGGTACGTACAAACCTGTCCCTGTCGCTGAGGGAGTTACTTCGCTCGGCGTGATCAAGAAGGCGAAGGGCATGGTGAAGAAGAACCCCGGCGCATCTGTCGTCGATTTAGGCGATGGCGTGGCGGCGATTGAGCTGCACTCGAAGATGAATGCGTTGGGCGACGATATTGTCTCGTTGATTACGCAGACACTGAAGCCTTCGAGCCAACAGGTTGCGGACTTTGAGGCTTTCGTTATTACAGGTGATTCGGCGAATTTTTCTGTTGGCGCGAATCTGATGCAGTTGCTCCTCGGGATTCAGGAAGAGGAGTGGGACGAGGTGGAGCTGGCCGTGAAGGCGTTCCAGAATATGACGCAGGCGATCAAATTCTGTCCTCGTCCAGTGGTAGTTGCGCCTTACGGAATGTGCCTGGGCGGAGGCGTTGAGATCTCACTTCATGCTGCGGCGCGTCAGCCTCATGCGGAGCTGTATATGGGCCTGGTTGAGGCTGGTGTCGGGCTGATCCCTGGCGGCGGTGGCTGCAAGGAGATGCTGCTGCGCTCGGTTGATGCGGGGTCGAGTATTCGACCGGATGCGCGTGGCGAGGGTGTGGAGATTTTTGAAGCGCTGAAGCAGAACTTCGAGACAATCGCCAAGGCAACAGTTTCGACTTCAGCTGCGGAAGCGCGTGCGCTGGGGTTCCTCAGGCCTTCGGACATCATTACGGTGAACCGCGACCGGTTGCTAACCGATGCCAAGCTGCGGGCGCGCGCTCTCGCGGACGCAGGTTATACTGCGCCAGTTGTGCGAACTGATATTCCGGCGCCGGGCGAGTCTGTACTGGCTACGTTGAAGCTAGCCGTCTGGACGATGCGCGAAGGGCAGTACATCTCCGACCACGACGCCAAGGTGGCGAACTGGGTTGCGTATGCGCTTGCGGGCGGCAAGGTTATGCCGGGCACGCTGGTGAGCGAACAGTATCTGCTTGATCTTGAGCGTGAGGCATTCCTCTCTCTGTGCGGCGAGAAGAAGACGCAGGAGCGCATCGCCTTTACGTTGAAGACCGGTAAACCGCTTAGAAATTAGGAGCAGTCCCATGAAAGACGTCATCATTGCATCTGCTGTCCGAACCGCTGTAGGCAAAGCACCGCGTGGAACGCTGCGCACGACTCGTCCCGACGATCTCGCTGCATTCGCTATCAACGGCGCGTTGTGTCGCGTTCCGCAACTCGATAAGTCCGAGGTCGAGGATGTAATTCTAGGTTGCGCAATGCCTGAGGCCGAACAGGGAATGAATGTTGCACGCGTGGCAAGCTTTCGTGCGGGTTTGCCAATTACAGCTTCCGGAATGACGATCAATCGTTACTGTGCGTCGGGGCTGCAATCGATTGCGATTGCCGTGGATCGGATTCGCGGTGGATCGGCAGATGTGATCGTAGCGGGCGGCACGGAGAGCATGTCGTATGTGCCGTTCGGCGGGAATAAGATCTCGGTAAATCCTTGGCTGGTGGAGAACTATCCCGGTTCTTATATGTCGATGGGGCTGACGGCGGAGAGAGTCGCGGCGCACTATGGCATTACGCGTGAGGCTATGGATCAGTTTTCGTACGAGAGCCATCAGAAGGCGCTGGCTGCGATTGCGGCGGGCAGGTTTGACGATGAGATTATTGCGGTTCCAGTGGTGACGACTACAGCAAACGAGAAGGGTAAGGCTAAGGCTGTTGAGTCGATCTTCAAGCAGGATGAAGGGCCGCGCGCGGATACATCGCTGGAAGCGTTGGCCAAACTGAAGCCTGTCTTCCATGCGAAGGGGACCGTGACCGCGGGGAACTCTTCGCAAACTTCTGATGGGGCCGCAGCTGCTGTTGTCATGTCGGCTGAACGTGCGGCGCAGTTGGGAATTAAGCCGATGGCGAAGTTTATTGCGTTCGCGTATGCGGGATGCGACCCGGAGGAGATGGGGATTGGGCCAATTCATGCCATTCCCAAGGCGCTCCAGATGGCTGGGCTAAGCCTTGATCAGATCGATGTGATTGAGCTGAATGAGGCGTTTGCCGCGCAATCGTTGGCTGTGATCAAAGTGTTAGGGATTGATCCCGCAAAGCTCAATGTGAACGGCGGAGCGATCGCACTTGGACATCCGTTGGGATGTACCGGAGCCAAGCTGACGGCTACTTTGATGCGGGAGATGCCGCGACGTAAGGCAAAGTATGGCATGGTGACGATGTGCGTTGGTGGTGGTATGGGCGCGGCTGGGATCTTCGAGGCTATGAACTAAAAATTGTGCTCAACATGGTTTTAAAGAAATTGTTTGAGGTGAAATGCGATGGCAACGATGACCACGGTTCCGACTCCAACGGCAAAGCGTATCCCCGGCGGCAGTTTCCTGATCTCCGACGTTACCCCTGCCGATTGCTTCTTCCCGGAAGACTTCACCGAAGAGCACAGACAGGTCGCGCAGACGACGGCAGACTTCGCCATGAACGAGATCGTGCCTGTCTCCGACCAGATTGAGGCTAAGGATTTTTCCGTGACTCGGCGATTGATCAAGGAGGCCAGCGAGCTTGGGCTGACTTCGGTCGATATTCCCGAGGAGTACGGCGGCCTTGAGATGGACAAGGTTACGTCTGCCATCATTGCGGACAACATCGCCAAGCAGGGTAGCTTTTCGGTGGCGTTTTCTGCGCACGTTGGCATCGGCACTCTGCCCATCATCTGGTATGGAACGGCGGAGCAAAAGCAGAAGTATCTGCCTAAGTTGGCAAGCGGCGAGTTCATTGGAGCTTATGCATTGTCGGAGTCGACCTCTGGCTCGGATGCGGTGAATGCTCGTACGCGGGCGGTACTGTCGGAAGATGGTTCGACCTACACGCTTAACGGCGAAAAGATGTGGATCACGAATGCGGGGTTCGCCGATCTCTTTACGATCTTCGCTAAGTGTGAGGTCAAAGAGGGTAAGGACGCTGGCAAGGAGCGGCTGACGGCGTTTCTGGTTGAAAAGGGAACGCCCGGTTTTACGGTTGGAAAGGAAGAGCACAAGCTGGGAATCCGCGGCAGCTCGACATGTCCATTGATCCTGGCGGATTGCAAAATTCCTGCTTCGAACCTGCTGGGTGAGGGAGGCAAAGGGCATCACATCGCGTTCAACATCCTCAACGTCGGGCGGTACAAACTGGGTAATGCAGCCGTAGGTGGTGCGCGGATGGCGCTTGGGCGCGGCATTGGCTATGCGAAGGAGCGCAAGGCATTCGGGAAGTCGATCTCGGAGTTTGGGCTGATTCAGGAGAAGCTGGCTGACTGCGCTGTTAGTGTCTTTGTGGGCGAAGCGTTGAGCTACCGCACAGTTGGGATGATAGATGCTGCGCTGGCAGGAGTGGACAAGCACGATACGGCGGCGATCCAGAAAGCGATTGAGGACTATGCCGTTGAGTGCTCGATCGTGAAGGTGTGGGATTCGGAGATGCTCGACAAGGTTGTCGATGAGGTGCTTCAGATCTACGCGGGCTATGGCTACGTTGAGGAGTATCCGGCGGAACGCGCCTATCGCGACTCTCGAATCAACCGCATCTTCGAAGGAACGAACGAGATCAACCGACTGATCATTACGGGGTGGCTGATGAAGTCGGCGATGAGCGGCAAGCTGGCGCTGATGCCGGCTATCAAGCAACTAATGGACGAAGTGATGGCTGGGCCGACGCCGAAGGAAGATCGTGAAGGGCCGCTGGCGGAGGAGCACAATCTGCTTGCGTCGGCGAAGAAGCTCGCGCTGTTTGCTGCAGGTTCGGCGACGCAGAAGTATATGCAGAAGCTGGCTGATGAGCAGGAAGTAATGGGGGCGATTGCCGACATGATCATCGAGGTCTTTGCGATGGAGTCTGCCATCCTGCGAGCGGAGAAGATGGCAACGAAGTCCAGCGCGGAGATTCCCGTGGCCATGGCGCGCATCTATGCGGCGGGTGCGATGGAGAAGATTGAACTGGCTGCGAGAAAGATCATCGCGGCGGTGGCTGAGGGCGATATGCTTCGGACGCAACTCACGATCCTTCGGCGGCTCTCCAAACATGACTCAACAGACACGATCAGTCTTCGTCGTCAGGTGGCGCAGCATGTGATCAAAGCAGGGAAGTACGCCATCTGAACAGAACCATCGCATAGAAAGCCAGCCGCAAGAAATAGCACAAAAGGACCAGCCCAATCACCCCCCTGGCTGGTCCTTTTCCATTGCCTTTTGGGTACCCTTTTGCAAGGATCGAACGGATACCCTATGTTGATTTCGAAGTTCTTGCGCCACAGGCCCTGTCTTGGTTATTTATCCGTTGTGGCGATGTTTGTTCTATTCGCCGCGACGCTGCATGCGCAAAGGCTCACGCTGAACACTCGCACTTTCAGCGCTTCAACAGAGACATCTGCGGTCGATGCAGGACTGGTTCCGGCTTCGCAGCCACTTAGTCTTACCTTGCGGCTTGCTCCAACGCCGGAGCGAAAGGCTGCGCTGGATCAGTTTCTCGCCGATCAAGTTACACCTTCATCGCCAAACTATCATCACTGGCTGACGCCGCAGCAATTCGCGGCAAGCTATGGCGCGACGGACGATCAACTGGTCGCGGCGACAACATGGCTTCAGTCGCAGGGGCTTGCGGTGCAAGCTATATCACCGGCGAAGACTCGGCTGGCTGTTTCGGGTACAGCAGCGCAGGTTCAGAGTGCGTTCTCTGTTGCGCTACGTCGCTATCAGGTAGCGGGGACGATGCACTTCGCCAATACGACACAGCCGTCGCTGCCACAGGAGGTCGCGTCGATCATCGCTGGTGTTCGTGGGCTGGATGATATGCCTGTAGCGGCTCCCAAGGTGATGGCCAGACTTATCTCTGCCTCGCAAAGTGCCACTCCGGCTCCTAGCGATGGAACGGACGCGCTTGAGAACGCCGCGTCTGCGATTGATGCGAACACCGCCCCTATCCTTACCCTCAACACAACCGAGTGCTCCAACGATTTGGCACAAGCCGACTACGATGCTTATCGCGACCTCTTTCGACAGGCAAGCGCCCAGGGGATCACTGTGCTTGCGGCGAACGGTTGCAGCACGAGTGGGACGGGTAGCTTTCCGGCCAGCCTCTCTGAGGTTACGGCGTTTGCGACGAGCGCACCGGTGAGTTCGGCGAGTGCATCTTTTGTCGGCATCGATCCACGCCCATCGTGGCAGTATGCGCTGGGCCTACCGGACGACTCTACCCGGCAGGAGCCTGATCTGACGACCAGTTCAGCAGATGCGTTCGCTCAGGCGTTGACTACGATTATTCAACAGAATGGAGGACGACAGGGCAACATCAACGCGATCCTCTATTCGTTGGCAACCACGCCGGACCTTTACACGCAGCCTGACAATGCTCCCGCAGGAACATGGGAGCCGACCACTGGCTTGGGCGTCGTCGACTTGCAGAAGTTAATTAAGGTGTTTCCGCGTGCGAGCGGAACATCGACGACGACTACGCTGGCCTACAGCGGCAGCAGCACTATAGGCTACGGCACGCAGGTCGTGTTGACGGCGGGCGTTTCGCCATCAGCGTTCAATACAGCGAACCCTTCGGGCACGGTCACCTTCACGAGTACCCCGCAAGGCATCATCGGCTCTGCTCCCCTGACCGGCGGCTCAGCTACATTGACGCTCGGCTCGCTGGCGGTCGGCTCGTACACGATAACTGCCAGCTACTCCGGCGACGGGAACTATGCTGCCAGCACCAGCGTTGTCCCCGTCTCGATTACCGTCAACATCGTCAATGCAACCCTGGTGGCTACCCTCTCTCCGTCATCGAATGTGCCTTATGGAAGTACCGGCACAGTCACCGCGACCGTCGCGTTGCCGAACTCGTCGGGAGCGCCGGCCGGCACAGTTTCGGCGACAATCGAGGCCGTCACGGGTGCTCTGTTTACGGCGACGCTTTCTCCCAACCCAGGCGGCAATACGGCGACCGCGAACATCGTTGTTAACGCGCCAGCCCCAAATTCTAAAGGCTACACAGTCGAGGTGGCTTGCCAGGGCAATACAAACTTCCAATGCCAGACGCCTGTAGATCTCATCATGACGACTGTTCTGGGCAACACCATAACCACGATGAACGTCAGTCCTTCCGCGCCCCAGGCTGGGCAGCCGGTGACACTGACGGCGATCATCAATAACTCCGGCAACGGCACTGGAACGTATACCTTCTCCGGCAACGTCACCTTCTATGACAATGGCGCGCAGATTGCGACGGCCGCAGTCGCCACGAATCAGGCTACGACGAACAAGACCCTGGCAGGCAACATTCAGCACAGCATCGTGGCGAAGTACAGCGGTGATGCCAACTGGAATCCCAGCACATCGGCTCCACAGTCTGTCTCGCCATCGCTTCTGCCGGCAACCATGACGCTGACATCGAACGTCTCCACAGCGCTCGCCGGCGTGAATCTCGTATTCACGGCAACGGTCTTCACCACAGTGACCAATACGGTCGGGCCGACGGGCAACGTCACCTTCTACGACACCTACAATGGCACCGCGATTCAGCTGGGCAACCCTACGCCCCTGACTCCCAATGGCCCGAACGAGTCGATCGCCCGGCTTTCGACGACGGGGCTGTTAGCAGGTGGGCATAGCGTCTACGCCGTTTATGGCGGCGATGCGAACTTCGGTGGTGCAACGTCTACGCCGCTCGCTATCTCAATCACGGATTACAACCTGACGATGGTGCCCCAGACCATCACTCTCCAGGCTGGACAGACCGGTCAGGTGGTGATGCTGCTTGGCCTGGTCGGTGGATTCAATGGAACGGTCAGCTTCGGATGCACGCCTCCAGCTAATGCCGAGATCACCTGCTCCTTCAACCCGGTGACGCTCGCGGGCGGGGGCAGCACGACCATGTCGATTGTTACGACGGCTGCAACAGTGGCTACGACCTCGAAGCTGGCTCAACGGCTCGATGGCTGGGGCATCGCCGCAGGTCCCATGCTGGCTGCATTGTTCTTCCTTGCGGTGCCCGGGCGCCGGCGGCGGCTCCCCGCGATGTTGCTGGTGCTCTTCGCCCTCGGCCTGACGGCAAACATCGGCTGCAGCAAGGCTGCCGACCCGCCAACCGTATCCGATCCGGGCACCCCGCTCGGCACGCAGATATTCACTATCACGACTGCGGGCACCGATGGCGTAAACAGCGTGCGGCACAGTTTTCAGTATCAGATCACAATTCAGTAGCTTTACTTTTATCTGACGTGCTTGAGGTAAGTCGCCTAGGATCAACCGCGCATCGGGGCTGATGGGCGATTAAGATCTCTTTCCCAATTGATTTTACTGCAGCAGGTAAGTTCGGGCGTTCAGGACGCAACCTTTTTAATCCCATGTGGTCTATAAGCACATAGCCCGTACCTTATCGGGCCGGTGGATCCCATGAGACCAGCGTGCTCGTAGTTATCAGATAATGCAGCAGATTTAGTAAGGTAGATCTAACCATGCATAGCCGTTTGTTTCCCCGATTCGCCCTGTCAGCCCTCGTTCTCTTTGCAGTCTCCGTTCTTCCCGCTCGAGCAGGAGTGCAGAATCGCATTAATGCACCTGTCTCCAGCAGCAACCGCATTGCCGTGCAGCACACGATTTCCCCCCGTGCGCTCCGTGCCCAGGACCTCGGCTCGGCTCCGGCGGACCGGAAGCTGGAATCGATCACGCTGCACTTTAATATGACCGCTGCCCAACAGGCCGACCTCAACCAGCTCCTCATTGACCAGCAGAACCCGAGCTCTCCCAGCTATCACCAGTGGCTTACGCCAGCGCAGTTCGGCGCTCGCTTTGGGCTTTCGAGCTCAGACCTCTCGAAGGTAACCAGTTGGCTCACCAGCAAGGGACTCACCATCGCAAGCGTTGCGCCCAGCTCCAACTACGTCTCCGTCAGCGGAACTGTCGGCCAGGTCGAGCAGGCCTTCGGTGTCAGCATGCATGCCATGTCCGAGAACGGCCAGCCGCACATTGCGAATGTCACCGACCCCCAACTACCCGCGGCCATCGCCAACATCGTCACCGGCATCACCGGACTGCACGACTTCAAGCTCAAGTCACGCGCTCGCGTCGCTACTCCCAGATACACTTCATCGGTGACGGGCAGTCACTACATCGCCCCGGGCGACTTCTATACCATCTACGACGTCAACCAGCTGATATCAGGGAACTCGATCAACGGCTCGGGCATATCCATTGCGATCGTCGGCCAGACCGATATCAGCACAGCTGCCGTCTCGGCCTTTCGTAGCGCCTCCGGTCTCTCCTCCAACCTTCCGACGATCGTAAAGGCCACTGGTTATGTAGCCGGCATCGTCTCAGCAGACGTTGACGAGGCACAACTCGATGTCGAGTGGTCGGGTGCGGTCGCTCCGAACGCCACGATTCTTTTTGTTACCGTAGGCTCAAGTCCGACCGCATCGGTCATGGATGCGCTCAACTACGCAATCTCAAACAACCTTGCTCCCATCGTCTCCATTAGCTACGGCAACTGCGAATCGGGATGGGGCCAGTCCGAGCTCAACAGCATCAATCAGGAGCTCCAGCAGGCCAACGCGCAAGGCATTACTGTCGTCGGTCCCTCTGGCGACTCCGGGGCGACCGACTGCGACATCGATCCCCCCGCAGACTTCGGACTCGCCGTAGATTTCCCCGCTAGCTCGCCCTTTGCCACCTCCGCGGGCGGCTCCATGTTCAACGAGGGCAGCGCGACGGGAGCCACTTCCTACTGGAACTCCAACGGTAGCTCTTCGACCTCCAACGCCGGTTCTGCCCTCTCCTACATCCCCGAGACCGTCTGGAACGAATCCAATTCCACAGGCTTCGGTGCCGGCGGCGGCGGAGTCAGTGCCTACTTCAGCAAGCCCGCATGGCAGGTCGGAACAGGCGTCCCGTCTGACTCCTCTCGTGACGTTCCTGACGTCTCCTTCAACGCCGCTTCCGGCCACGACGGATATCTCTTCTGCTCCGTAGCCACCTCAGCCGCTTCTCTGACACCGTGCACCAATGGCTTCCGCGACTCGTCCAGCAACCTCGATGTCGTCGGCGGAACGTCTGTCGCTGCTCCCACGTTGGCAGGAGTATTCGCTCTTCTCGAGCAACAGCTTGGGGGAGGAACTGCCAACCGTATAGGCAACGCCAATCCGATGATCTACGGGCTGGCCAACAGCACTTACTACAACAACGTCTTCCACGACATTACCTCCGGCAACAATAACAGCACCTGCCAGCAGGGAACGACCAACTGTCCAAGCGGCGGCAGCATTGGCTATAACGCCGCCCCTGGGTACGACCTCGCAACCGGCTGGGGCTCGCTCGATGTCTACAACTTCGTTAACAAGTGGAAGCTCGTCACGCCTACCGGCTCCAGCGTCGCAACCGGCTCGGCCATCTCCAGCACCACCGTCACAACCTCGGCCGCCATTTGCAGCAACTCCTCCGGCAGTCTCGCCCTCACCATCGCGGTGGCGAACGCGAGTGGCACCAGTCTCGCCCCTCCAACTGGCACCGTCCAGATCCTTGTCGATAACGTTGCCCTCACGGGTATCAACACCGCAACGCTCTCCGGCGGAAGCGCAACCTTCACGGTCAACACCTCTTCACTCTCCTCCGGCGGCCACACGTTCAGTGCCGTCTACCTCGGCGACGGAAACTATGCTGCCTCCAAGGGCTCACTGTATGCAGACATCGTCTCCAGTTCGCAGAAGGACTTCGCTCTCACTCCTTGCACGGCTCCCAGCTCCACTGTGTCCGGCAGCTCGGCTTCGGGGATCACTTTCACCATCACACCCGCCAACGGCTTCACGGGCACGGTCAACCTGACGGCCAACGTCGATAGCAGCGTCGCTGCCAGCTACACCTTCAGCCCAGCGACCGTCACCATCAGCTCCGGAGCCGTGACCACTAATCTCGTCCTCACCGCTGCTCAGAGCTCAACTAGCGGCACCTTCCTTAACGCACAAAATTCGCATCCGGCATCTCACACCGCGCCTTGGTACATCGCTGGTTCTGGAGCCTCCTTAGCCTGCATGATGCTCCTCGTCCTGCCACGCCGCCGTCGCTGGGGAGCTCTGCTCGCCTTGCTTCTCTCCGTAGCCGCGATTTCAACATCGGGTTGCGGCGGCTCAAGCAGCTCGAGTAGTTCCAGCGGCTCGGGTGGCACCACACCTAGCACGACCTTCGCCGCGCGCGGAACGTATACCGTCAACGTGACCGCCATCTCGGGAAGCCTGGTCCACACCTCAACCGTCACCTTTACCGTGCAGTAGTTCCTGCTAACTTCAAAGAAAAAAAGCCGCGCGAATTTTGCGCGGCTTTTTTGTTGAGAAGAATAGCTAGCTCCTCTGAGGTACCTTCTCAGAAGATCCTTCCGCTACACGAATCAGAAATTCCTGCGCGCTGAAGGCAGTCCCGATCCGCGGAGCCCGAACGTACTCTCCATCGGGCTGTAGGAGCCTTGCCTTGGTATTGTCGGCCAGATAGGCGGCAAGAATCTCGTCGCGCAGCCGCTTCTTCAGCTCTGGCTGGGTTACGGGGAACAAGACCTCACAGCGTTCCACTAGATTTCGAGGCATCCAGTCCGCGCTGCCGCAGTAGATCTCCCCATTGCCGCCATTCGCAAAGCTAAAGATACGGCTGTGTTCGAGAAACCGCCCCACAATGCTCCGCACTCGTATCCGTTCGCTCAAGCCCTTCACTCCCGGTCGCAGCGAACACATCCCGCGAACAATCAGGTCGATCTCTACTCCGGCCTTTGAAGCCGCGTACAGCGCCTCGACGATGCGCCGGTCGAGCAATCCATTCATCTTTGCCACGATTGCGGCCGACCTTCCTGATTTGGCATGTTGCGTCTCTCGTTCGATCAGCTCAACCAGGCCATCCCACAAGGTTAATGGCGCGACCTTCAGCGGCAGATACGAATCATCTTCGGTCTCCGCCGTCAGATAGTCGAACACCTTCTGCACCGCCTCAGTAAGTTCAGGACGTGAGGTCATCAGGCTGATGTCCGTGTAGAAGCGCGCGGTTACGGGATTGTAGTTTCCCGTCCCCAGATGCGCATATCGTCGAACCATGCCATCCGGATCACGCCGGACCAGCAACGCCAACTTACAATGTGTCTTTAGGCCGAAGATGCCATGGAAAACTCCAACCCCAGCATCTTCCAGTTCCCGCGCCCAACGGATGTTCGAGTCTTCATCGAAGCGTGCCATCAATTCGACCACAACGGTTACGTCCTTGCTCTGCGCGGCCTCGATCAGCGCCCGGAAGATCGGCGAGTCCTTGCTCGTTCGATAGAGCGTCTGCTTCATCGAGATCACATTCGGGTCTTCTGATCCCGCCTCGATAAATCCTTCCACCGTCTTGTACGAGTCAAAGGGATGATGCAGCATCACATCGCGCTTCCGCATCTCGTCGAAGATATCGACCGACTTAGCGCTCAGCCGAAACTCCTTGCCCGAAAATGGTGGGTACTTCAGCGACGGCCGCTTCGCCTCCGAGTAAAGATTCATCAAACGCGACAGATTCACCGGCCCATCTGTCCGAAACACCTGCCACAGCTCAAGCTCAAAATTTGTCCTCAGCCGTTCGACAATCTCTTCTGTGGCCGAACTCTCGATCTCCAACCGAACCGCATCACCCTTACGCCGATTATGTAACTCAGCGCGAACACTTTCGAGAACCGACCGTGATTCTTCTTCCTGCATGTACAGATTGCTATTTCGCGTCACCCGGAAAGCCGCACGGGATAGCACCTCGTAGCCCCGGAACATGTGTTCCACCCTAGACTCGATCAACTCATGCAGCAGGATGAAATCGCAGTAGCCATCCTCTCCCGGCAACGGGATCAGACGTGGCAGGGAACGAGGTACCGTCACCACCCCCAGGGCCGTTACCTGCTTCGATCCTCCATTCATCCTGCGTTTATGCCGAAGCAGCAACGCAAGACAAAGAGCTTTGTTCAAAACACGCGGAAACGGATGAGAGGGATCGATCGTAACCGGCGTCAGCAGCGGGTCCACTTCGTTCTCGTAAAACTGCAGGGCGTGGGTTCGTGCTGCATCACTCAGCTGCCGCCACTGGAGCACCCGAATCTTTTCCTGCTCCATCGCCGGTAACAGCAGATCATTCCAGCATCTGTACTGTGCCTCGACAAAGCTGGCCAGCAACACGCTCAGTCGGTCCAATCGCTCTTGAGGAGTCAGCCCGCCCTCATCAAGAGGTTGCGGCTGGTTGTATCCTTCTTCAATCCGCTGCAATATGCCTGCCACCCGGATCTCGACAAACTCATCCAGATTGCTGGCCGTAATCGCAAGAAACTTCACCCTTTCCAGCAGCGGATTCGTCGGGTCCTCGGCCTCTTCCAGCACGCGCTGATTGAACCGCAGCCACGACTCGTCCCGGCTCAGAAATAGGTTCTCTACTGGTTTTACCTTAGCGTTCTTCGTAACAACGTCTTTCTTTGCAGTCCGTTTGGTTGCAGTTGCCGTCGCTTGTCGCGTAGTAGTCATAGAGGTCTACGAGATTACCGCACTCCCATCAATGCCAAGTATGAACTTGAGGCAAAAATGCTGTATCCGCTTAAAAAGTACATCGAATGCAACAATCCATAAAATATTCGCCTCGCTCATCCGTTAATACGAGTAGATGACGCAAATGCCGAGCAACGATTGGACGATCATCGAGCAGAACCAGCTCCTCTCGCAGGCCATGGAAAGGGACGAGCCGAGACTGCGCAGCTTTATTCGCAAGTATGTGGCCGACAGCGGAGACGCCGAAGATGTCCTGCAGGATGTCTTCTACGAACTCCTCGAGACCTACCGCCTCATGAAGCCTGTCGAACATGTAACCGCATGGCTCTTTCGCGTCGCCCGTAATCGTATGATCGACCTCTTCCGCCGAAAGAAAGCCAGCTCCCTCAACGAACCAACGGGCGCAGGAGACGCAGACGACGTGCTCGTGCTCGAAGACCTTCTGCCCTCCGCTGAGGCCGGCCCGGAAGCGGCCTACGCGCGCAACCTGCTGATTGATGCGCTCGACGATGCCCTCGAAGAGCTTCCTCCGATGCAGCGCGATGTCTTCGTCGCGCACGAACTCGAAGGCCGCAGCTTTAAGGAGATATCCGCCGACACCGGCCTGAGCGTCAACACGCTGCTCTCGCGCAAACATTACGCAGTCCTTCATCTCAGACGCAGACTGCAATCGATTCACGAAGATTTTGCAAGTAGGTAAGGAGACAAAGATGAATTCCCATAAAGCAGCAAAGGTAGCCAAAGTATTTCTGATCGGTCTCGTTGCCGTGACGGTGTTCGGCTTCGTTGTCAAAGGATTGTGGAATGCCCTGATCCCAGAGATCTTCGGCTGGCACATGATCACGTTCTGGCAGGCAATCGGCCTTATCGTTCTCAGCAAAATTCTCTTTGGCGGCTTCCATCGGCACGGCGGAGGCGACCGCAGGCACTGGAAGAACCGCATGAAAGAACGCTGGGAGAACATGACTCCCGACGAGCGCGAGAAGTTTCAGCAGGGCATGCGCTGCGGACGCAGACCTTTTGCCACTCCAGCAGGACCACAGGCTTAGGACCTGCAACCAATCATCAAACCGAATCAGGAGCATCCATGAATTCCGCTGAAGAAAGGGAAGAGCCCAGGCCTCCGTTATCCAGGCCGGTAGAATCCGGCAGAGACGTTTCGTTCAGCCGACCCGATAGCCACCGCATCGCCGAACTAGAGCTTGAAAATTTGCGATTGCACAGGCTGGTTGCCGAACTTCTCCTAAAAAACCAGCAGTTGCGCAAAGTCGACTAATCGACGGCTACGAAGCGTTCAAGCAACCTCAATCAAAACAGCAAAATCTAAATAGGGGCTAAATAAGGAGATACACATGCTCCTGCAGACCCTGCGGAAGTCCTCCGCTCTTGCTCTGTTCCCCGTCCTGTCCTTCCTAATTAGCTGCAACTCCAAACCCACAGCCGAATCTTCGATCTCGCCTGCCGAGGCACGCCAGATCGCCAAAGAGGCCTACATCTACGGATTCCCGATGGCCGCCAACTACCAGACCATGTACAAGCAAGCCATCGACACCTCCAGTCGCGACTACCGCGGAACTTTCAACACCCTCAACAGCTCCAAATCCGTCGCCACCCCTGAAGACAAATTCGTCGTCACCCCCAACTCCGACACCCCCTACTCCTACCTCTGGATGGACCTCCGCGCCGAGCCCGTCATCATCAACATGCCGCGCATCGAGCCCGACCGCTACTACACCGGCCAAATGGTCGATCTCTACACCTATAACTTCGCCTACCTCGGCACCCGCGCCTACGGCAACGACGGCGGAACCTTCATGATCGTCGGCCCCAACTGGAACGGCCCAACGCCGCCGGGTATCAAGGACGTCATCCACTCCGAGACCGAGTTCGCGTATCTCCTCTTCCGCACCCAGCTCTTCAACGCGGCTGATCTTCCCAAGGTCAACAAAATCCAGTCCGGATACCACGTCCAGCTTCTCAGCGAATTCCTCCACCAACCCGCACCCCCGGCTGCACCCGCCGTCAACTGGCCAAAGCCAGCCGACATCGCGACCCCCTCCGCCGATATCTTCCCGATCGTCAACTTCGTCTTCCAATACGCCCCGGCCAACCCGTCGGAAAAAGAATTTCTGACACGCTTCGCCAAAATCAACGTCGGCCCCGGCCAGACCTTCAACTTCAGCAGCTTCTCCCCTGAGATGCAACAAGCCATCAACGACGGCATCAAGGACGCCACCGCCGACGCTGCCGCCCTCCAGAAGAAGGTTGACGCCGACGAAGTCTCCAGTGGAGATATGTTCGGCACCCGCGCCTTCCTCAAGGACAACTACCTCTATCGCTACTTCGGGGCCAAGATGGGCCTCTACGGCAACTCCAAACAGGACGCCATCTACTTCGGTTATTTCGTCGACGGCAACCACCAGCCTCTCGACGCCTCGAAATCCAACTACGAACTCCACTTTCCCAAGGGCACCCTCCCCCCGAATAAGGCCTTCTGGTCCCTCACGATGTACGACGGCAAGACCCAGTTCCTCGTAGAGAACCCTCTCAAGCGTTACCTCCTCAACTCCACCACACTCAAGTCCTACAAATACGGCCCTGACGGTTCCCTGACCCTCTATCTCTCCCACGACAACCCCGGCCCCACCAAGCAATCCAACTGGCTACCCGCGCCCGACGGCCCTTTCTACTCCGTCCTTCGCGTCTATATGCCCGGCGATTCGGTCCTCGACGGCACCTGGAAGAAGCCCCCGTTGCAGCCTGTTTCAATGAAGTAGGAGGCCGTCTGTAAGCACGTCAGGAGATAGCAAATGCAGAAGCTATTGACGATGGCCCTCTTTCTCCCTTCCTCTTACGCCGGGAGTCAGCAACAAAATCCTCCGCTTCCCCCGCAGGGAGACAAGCCAATGACCAATTCCGATCAGCTAGCCGAGCGCACCCTCCACGCCCGCGCCGTCCAGGCCGTCATCTGGGGCATGCCCGCCGTCAACTACGACCTCATGCTTCAGGAGATGCTCACCAAGACCACCGGCAAAGTCGGCCAAGTCATCTACTGGGGACGCCCACTCGACTACCGCAACCAGACCCTCACCCCCAACCCCGATGCCCTCTACTTCATCGTCTTCGTCAATACCAAGGACGGCCCCGTCGTCCTCGACCTGCCTCCCGGCGACGACAACGGCTCCTTCAACGGCAACATCGTCACCCTTTGGCAGATGCCCCTCGCCGACGCCGGCCTCCTCGGCACCGACAAAGGCAAGGGCGGCAAATATCTCATCCTGCCACCAGGCTACAAAGACAAGATCCACGACGGATACATCCCCCTTCAGTCCGATACCTTCGGCAACTACATGCTCTTCCGCGCCAACTTCAAGAGCCACGCCGACGCCGACGTTCAGGCCTCCATCAACTATGGCAAGCGCATGAAGGTCTACCCCCTCTCCGTCGCCGCGCATCCTCCCGAAACCGTCTTCACCGACGTCAAGGACATCGACTTCGACTCCACTATCCAATACGACGCCCGCTTCTTCGATCACCTCAACAACGTCATCCAGTCCGATGTCTGGATCGATCGCGACCGCGTTATGATTGACCAGCTCAAATCCCTCGGCATTGAGAAGGGCAAGCCCTTCCAGCCGACCGATCAACTCAAATCCATCTTCAACTCCGCCGCTCAGGATGCCCGCGCCTTCCTCTACGCAAAATACGATCAGGGCTTTCCACCCTTCTTCTCCCCCTCCAGCCGCTGGATGTTCCCCACCTATCCCGACTTCGTAAAAACGGTGCAGCAGTCCTACACAGACGTCAACGCCTACCCCGTCGACGAGCGTGGCGTCGTCTACACCATGGCCTTCATCGCCATCAAGAACCTGGGCACCGGCCAGATGTACCTCATCTCCATCAAGGACAAAGACGGCAACGACTATGACGGCTCGAAGACCTACAAGCTCACTGTCCCGCCCAACGCGCCCGTCAAGCAGTACTGGTCCCTCACCGTCTACGACCGCGAGCTCCACACTCTCGTCAAGGGACTCAACCGCGCCAGCCGCTCCTCTCAAATCCCCGAACTTCAGAAGAACCCCGACGGCTCTATCGACCTCTACATCGGCCCCAAAGCGCCCGACGGCAAGGACAGCAACTGGATCCCTACCGACCCCAACCGTAAGTTCGAGCTCATGTTCCGTGCCTATGCACCTACGCAGGCCCTCTTCGAGAAGACGTGGGTGCTCCCGGACGCCGAAAAAGTAGCGGCTCAGTGAGTTAGATATCGTTCGTTATTTTCAATGCAAGGAAGGTTGAGCATGCAGATTCGAATGACAGGAATTGCAGTTCTTTCAATCGCCGGGTTTCTGACGGGGTGCCAACAACAGGTCAAGCCTTCCGATCAGGGGACCGCAACCCCCTCCAGCTCCAGTTACACCTTCGAACGCGGCTTTCCAATCTCCGACACCGCGCAGAAAGCATACGATGACATCGATCTGAACCGCGCCATCGAAGCCTACCGCTTCTTCTATCCCACCGTCTCCGGCGCTGCCATGTTCAAAGGCAACGCAAAGATTGGAATCATTCCCAACAAGGTCTTCGGCACGCTGGACACTCAGCCGAAGCACGTCGGCTACACCCTCAACTCCGACACACCCTATGCGCCTTTGCTGCTCGATCTCTCGCAGGGCCCCATGGTGGTTGAGCTTCCTCCCGGCCCGCTCATCTGCATTGCCATGGACATCAATCAGCTCTGGGTCGCCGATCTCGGCCTCCCCGGCCCGGCCGCCGGTAAGGGAGACAAAGTTGTCTTCCTGCCTCCCGGTTATAAGGACAAGCCTCCGGTCGGTTACCGCGTCGCGAACTCGCCCTCGAACGCGATGCTAGTCGGCGTCCGCTCTCTGCCCGTCAATGGCGACGTTCCGGGCGCCATCGCCCGCATCAAGACCGTAAAGGTCTATCCCCTCAAGCCGGTTCCCGGATGGCCCGCGATCACCTGGCTCGACCTCACGCCAGCTCCGCAGGACACCACGCCGCTCGCATGGGAGAACAACATCCAATACTGGCGTGAATTGGCTGAGGTCATCAACAACGAGCCCCCAAATGCGCGCTTTCACTACATGTATGGCCTGCTCGCTGCACTTGGCATCGAGAAGGGCAAGCCTTTTTCGCCAGATGCCCGCATGACCGGCATCCTCGAAAATGCTGCAAAGATCGCCAACGCCCAGATGCGCGTCGTGTCCTTCGGTGACCGTCGTCCAGACCGGATCGTCTGGCCCGACCGGAAGTGGGAGTGGGCCGCCTTGCGCTATGAAGACGGAGACTTCAATACTGCCAACTACGCCGATCTCCACGCACGCGAAAAGTGGTTCTATCAGGCCATTGGAGCTTCGCCCGCGATGTTTAAGCGTGACCCGACCGCCGGCTCCCTCTATTGGCTGGGCCTGCGCGACGCCACCGGCGCTACCTTGGACGGCGGCAAAGCCTACAAGCTGACCGTGCCCCAGCCCGTGCCCGGCAAGCTCTTCTGGTCCGTCACCGTCTACGACACCGACACTCGAAGCCAGGTCCAGACCGATCAAGGCAAAGCCGCCCTCCGCTCCCTCTTCGAACTCAAGAACGTCTCCACCTCACAACCCACCGATCTCTACTTCGGCCCAACCGCCCCATCGGGCCACGAAGGCCAGTGGATCAAAACCATTCCAGGCAAAGGCTGGTTCGTCTACTTCCGCGTCTACGGCCCCGAGCAGGCAGCCTTCAACGGAAGCTGGAAGCCGGGTGATTTCGAAGAGGTTAAATGACCTATAACTCCCTACAATAGAGGTGCTTACAAGATTCGGGCTCGAAATCTCCAGTAAAACGCGTGTCAAGAGGAGCTATCATCTAAAGCCTTCATAATCAACAACATGCTCTGTCGAAGTAATTGGCCTTGATTCGATAGAATAGAACCAGAAATGAAAAAGACAGAACCCCGGATACGATCCGGGGTTCTGTCTTTTAAGTCTAAGTCTAAGTCGGAAGTCCAGACCTAAGGTTTCTGTTATGAATACTTTGCGTACTTCTGGTACGGGATGGCGGTACTACTTATGCCAGTGCATTCCCCAGCCAAGATACTTGCTTGCCGCTTCATACACCGGTGCAGCGGTCGTTGAGAAGTTCGCCGCCACATGGTGCTCAAAGCCGTTCTCGCAGATGTACCGCAGCAGTTCCTGCATCTTCGGAATCTCGACCACGCCAGCGCCGCCAAACGTATGCAGAGGATCGTTGGTAAACGCGCCCTCGCCGACATAGCCGGTGATCTGCCCGGTGAAGTCGTTGGTCGAAAACCGGGCAAAGCTCATCGCCCCGGCCTTGACCGTCCCATCCAGCGTCCCGTGCGTATTCTCCTTGCCCACGGTGCCGGCAATAATCTGCTGGAAGTCCATCTTCACGCCTTCATTGAAAAAGTGCTTAGGAAGATTCGAGCAGTGGAAGCAGACCGCCTTATCGGGATTGTCACCATAGTTGTTGTTCCAGTCGAGCAGGGCGCTCGGAGTCTCACTCGCCAGCGTCAGCGCATACATGCTCAGCGTACCCAGAACATCGACCTCGCAAGCCGACGGAATCAGGCTCTCGCTCATCATGCTCATGACGGTGCAGGGAACAATCCCGAGAAACTCCTCAATCGAGGTCCAGCACTGCACAGCGCTGACCGTCAGTTCGCTCGCCGTCATCCAATGATCGATCACAGCGCCGAGCTTCGCCATCTTCATCAGCGCCGCATCGGGAGTTTCGCCGATGGGAATGTACTTCTTGATCGCCGCCAGCTTGGCCTGCGCCGCATCGTCGTTATCGTTCATCCGGCCAATCCGGCCCATAACCTCGCTCAGATCGAGCGTCTCAACCGTAATGCCCGACTTCTCCAGCAGCTTCTCCGAGTACCGAACCGTATTGAACGCCGTAGGCCGAGCCCCAATCGCCCCAATACGAAGGTTCTTCAGCCCTTTCACGATCCGGCACACAGCACTGAACCACTCAAGGTCAGCCTTGAACTCCTCTGAGTCCGGAGCCTCCGTATGCAACCGCGTGAGCGAATAGGGGATGCCGTACTGCTTCAAGTTGTTACAAATCGACATCTTTCCGCAGAAGCTGTCGCGACGGAAAGCAATCGTCATCTTGCCCGCATGATCAGGCGTCGCCTGGATCAGCACCGGAACTCGCAGGTCCGCCAACCTCAACGCATCTGCAAGCCCACGCTCTTCGCCAAAGTTCGGCAGCGTAATGATGATGCCGTCGATCTCAGCAGCATGCTTCTTGAACAGAGCCGCGCACTTCTTCGCGTCCTCGTAGCTCTCCACCGCCCCATGCGCCGTCTCCTCCGGAGTCAACACAATCGGCTTGATCCCGGCCGCCTCAAGAGCCGCAATCATCTCCAGGCGCCCACTCGTCGCGAGGTGGCTCGGAAAAAATCCACGGTTGCCCACGATCACACCCAACGTCATCTGCTTAGCCATTACAAATCTCCAAATCAGTTTGGGACCTGCATCCAGGTCAGTCAATCAGGCCGGTCGAAAATCACTCGGCCACGCGCACGCTAGAACAACTTATGGCTTGGGCGAAACCGTATCGTGTAGAACCCGCCAAACAACGTCAGCAATACGCCCCACCACAGGGTGGGCCGCAACTCTGCCAGCACTGTAGGCGGAGGGTTATGAAGCTCCATAATCCCGGTGACTACAAGCACTAGCCCATACGCCAGCATCAAAATTCCGCAGAAGAACCAGATCGACAACTCTGCCGTTTCCACATCACGTTTTTCCGTCATCATCTAGCTCCTACCAGAAGATCAAATTCAGAATAAAGAAGACGACGATCACTACGATCGCCCAGAAGATTGGCTTTTCCCACAACGTCTTCGATCCGTCGTGAGGAATTGGCGTCACGCCGTAGACAAGTCCTGCAAGCTTCTCCTCGGGTACAGGCTTCGTCACCATACTTACAACGACGGTAACGCCCACGCAGATCAGCCAGCTCCAAAGCGCGCGATACAGATTCTCCGCCATGCTCTGCGCATTGGGGCTCAGCGCGATATATCGCAGAGCCGTAGGATCCTTTTGCACCCAAGCCCACATGCCGATCGACGAAGCTGTTCCAGCCAAGAGGCCAAGAAATCCGCCCCAATGAGTCGCTCGTTTCCAGAGCATCCCCAGAATTACGGTTCCAAACAGCGGAGCGATAAAGAAGCTGAACAGCGCCTGCACATAGTCCATGATGCTGGCCGCATTCATCACCAGATAAGCAGTTGCGATGCTGACCAACATGCCGATCACGGTCGACCACCGGCCCATCGAAACATAATGCTTATCGTCGGCCTTCTTATTGATAAACGCCCCATAGATGTCATACGTCCACACTGTCGAGAACGCGCTCACATTACCCGCCATGCCGCTCATAAAGCCTGCAACTAGAGCCGTAATTCCCAGCCCCAGCAGTCCAGGTCCGCAGTAGCGAATCAGCATCAAAGGAAGCACTTCGTTATAGCTATGCTGGCCCGTCGTCGCTGCGACACTCTCAGGAACAAGGTGCATCAGGCTTCCATCAGGATTCTTCAACACAGCAAGCGCCAGCAGTCCCGGCACAATAACGATCAGCGGCACCGCCATTTTGAAAGCTGCGCCGATCACAGGAGCCAGCTTCGCTGCGCGCAGATTGTTTGCGCTCAGTACTCGCTGCACCACCAGGAAGTCCGTCGTCCAGTATCCAAAGCTGATCACGAACCCAAGCCCAAACACGATCCCTGTCCAGTGCACGCCCATGGGATTGTCCTTGAAGCTTCCGAGCGTACTCCACATATGCGTGTAGTCGCTGCTACCTACGTTCACCGCGATCTGCGCTTTGAGCTTCGTCCATCCGCCGGCTTCGATCAGGCCGAGAATCGGAATCATCGCTGCGCCGGCCCAGATCAAGACGAACTGCAGCACTTCATTGATGATGGCCGATCGCAATCCGCCCAGCATGACATACAGCGCCACGGTTGCCGCACCCACCCAGATACTGAAGCTGATGTTCCATCCCAGCACTGTCTTCATCACCAGCGCCATCGCATACATATTCACGCCACTCATCAGGATCGTCATCACCGCAAACGATACTGCCGACAAGCCTCGGGCACCCTCGCCAAAGCGAAGCTGCAGATACCCGGGCACCGAGTGCGTTTTCGAGATGTAATAGAACGGCATCATCACGATGCCCAGAAACAGCATCGCCGGTATCGCGCCGATCCAGTACCAATGCGCCGCCAGGATGCCGTACTGATAGGCCGCTCCAGCCCACCCCATCAGCTCCAGCGACCCCAGATTCGCGGACACAAAACTCAGCCCCGCGATCCAGGCGGTCATCTCGCGCCCTGCGAGAAAGAAGTCTTCACTCGTGTTCGCCTTGCCCTTGGCGTAGAAGCCAATAAAGACGACCAGCGCGAAGTACAGAACGAGAATTAAAATGTCGACCGGTGCCAGCCTGGTCAACTGTTGGCCCATCAGCAGGAGAGCAGCAAACGATATCATTCAGTCTTTGGGTAAACGTTCCCTGCAGCGCTGATGCTGCCGACCCGTCTACATCCTTCCCTTAATCTAACTTTGCATTGATTGAAGAGCTCCCCTGCAACCTCACAAGACAAAGCCCAATCGATGCAACTATACAACAATAGATTCGTAAGGCGCACTGAAGAAATTCGATTTTGCTGGGAGCACTCCTAATCGCAGCAAATTCGTCGATATGGCCATCTTCCATGTGGAATCGATTTCAGATATCTTTCTGGATGAAAACAATTGCCGGGCATCAATCTGGTTCGCATCGAAAGGAGAAATTTATGAAAGCTTTCAGGCTCGGCCCTATCGCCGTCGCCGCCGTGCTCGTCGCCGGCAGTCTAGCCATCGCCCAGGACGTGAAACAGGACGTCAAAAGCGCAGGTACCGACACCAAAAATGCCGCCAAAGATACAGGCCATGACGTATCGAAGGGAACCCAAAAGGCTTATCACAAGACCGTCAGTGGCACGAAAACCGCTGCAGACAAGACCGCCGAAGGCACCAAGACCGCCGCAGATAAGACGGCAGACGCCACCAAGACTGCTGCGCACAAAACTTCGACCACTACAAAAAAGACCGTCGACAAAGTTGAGGGCAAACCCGCTCCGCAATAAGCCAAGCTAGACATCGACGTGCGGAGTCGTCTCCACCCTAAGATGGAGGCGCTGCTGGTCACCGCCCAGCTACACTGAGCAGCGCCTATGCTGAATCTCCGTTCGCTATGCACAACCCTTGTTCTCTGCCTGCTAGTCGCCTCAGCGCAGGGCAAGCGAGCTCCCAATCTTGAGCTCAAAGACTTCTCCGGCAATAAGCAGAAGCTCGACTCTCTTCACGGCTCCATCGCCGTAGTCAGCTTCTGGGCAACGTGGTGCGCTCCTTGCCGCGACGAACTCCCTCGCTTATCGAAACTCACTCAGGAGTATTCCCCCAGTGGTGTCCGCTTCGTCGCCATCTCCATTGACGAGCCGAAAGACCGCGCCAAAGTGGCCCCGTACGTAGCCGAGCAAAAGCTGGCGATGGACATCTGGGTCGGCGGAGACACCGACATGATGGCCCATGTCGGCCTGGGCGACATCGTCCCCGGCACCATCATCCTCGATCAGCAGGGTGAGATCATCGGCCGCATCATGGGCGAAGCCCGCGAAGAAGACATTCGGACACGCATCGAATGGCTCCGCAATGGCAAACAAGGAGACACCCCCGAGCCCCTCACCAAGCGTTACTAACCATTCAGCCGCGAACAGTCACACCATCAGTCGGAAGAGGCCACACCACAGCCGCCGCCAGCGTCACCAGCGCCACCCAGTACATATCCGCTCCCAGCAGATGGACAATCTGCATCCATACCGGCGCCAGCAGCAGAACATCGGCCAACCCCAAAGCAAACTGAAACCCTAGCAATCCAACGACAATCATCGCTAGCCGCCCTGCACCAGCCCGCCTTGCCTGCGCGACCAGCCAAAGCACAAACCCCGCAGCAATCACGGCGCTCACCGGATGCACCCCCCGCAACCGCAGCAACCAAGGTGACCCGCTCGCAAAATCCTGCTCCATCGCCATCCGCAGCGAAGAAGCAGGGAACAGCGTATCCCCCAGCGCCGCAAGCGATCCACTTACCCCAACCACCAGCGTAGCCGCCAACCCGATCACAGCCCACAAAGCATTCTTACCCCGCAGTCGCAGCTCACTCCGCATCTGCCCGGTCCCCAGCAGCCGAGCCGTCAGCGTAAGCGCAGCCAGTAGCAACAGCGTGTTGCTCAGGTGGATCGACAGCACCACCACCCGTCCCATCGACTGATTGCCGGTAACATAACCCAGCTTTACCAGCAGCGCGCCTAGCAAAGCCTCATTCAGCAACAGCACCATCGACGCCACGGCCATCACCCGAGCCGCCTGTCCCTTCACCGTCGCGCGGAACGTCCACACCAGCAGCCCAATCACGGCAAACGTAGCTCCACCCGTCATGCACCGGTGCGTGAACTCGATCACGGTATCCACACGCGGCGCAAGCGGAATCACCTGTCCATTGCACAGCGGCCAGTGATTCCCACATCCAGCCCCTGACCCCGTAGCCCGCACCAGCGCCCCCCACAGGATCACCAGTACGTTGTATCCCACGACCCCCCAGGCAAACCGCACCGTAGCCCGAGAAGCACCCTTTACCGAGACCGCCGGTGTTGTAGCCATATCTCCATTCTACTGTTCAGGCAAACGAAAAGGCCCCGCAAGGAGGCCTCTCCCATTCGAAGAAGGAAGAACTACCCGCTAGCCAACTCCTTAGCCCGCTGCGTAGCCCGCTTCACAGCCTTGATCAGCGTCACGCGCAAACCACCCTCTTCCAATTCCAGAATCCCATCCACAGTACAGCCCGCCGGAGTCGTCACCGCATCCTTCAGCAGCGCCGGGTGATACCCGGTCTCAAGGACCATCCGTGCCGAACCCAGCGTCGTTTGAGCAGCCAGCAGCGTAGCCACATCGCGCGGCAGTCCGACATTCACGCCCGCCTCAGCAAGCGCCTCGATGATGATGTACAAAAACGCCGGCCCCGAGCCCGAAAGCCCCGTCACCGCGTCCATGTGCTTCTCGTCGACAACAACCGTGCGCCCAACCGTCTGAAATATCCGCTGCGCCACAGCCATCTGCTCAGCCGAAACAAATCGCCCGCCACAAAGCGCCGTAATACCCGCAGCAAGCATCGCCGGAGTATTCGGCATGGCCCGAATCACCGCCAGCTCGCACCCCGCGCCGTCCTCGATACTCTGAGTCTTCACCGAAGCCGCAAACGACAGCACGACCTTCTCCGGCGACAGCGCCGGCTTGATCTGCTCAATCAGTGCAGGAACCTGTATAGGCTTCACGCCCAGCAGAATCACATCCGCCTGTTGCGCTGCGGCCAGATTGTCCGTCGTCACATCGAGCCCGAACTGCGCCGAAAGCGCCTGCGCCCGTTCCGCATGATGCACCGTGGCAAAGATCTGCTCCGGAGCCAGCAGGTTGTTCTTCAGGAAAGCCTGCAGCAGAATGCCGCCCATCTTGCCCGTGCCGAGAATCGCTACCTTCAACCCCGGCATCGAAGGAGCCGGAGCCAGAACCTCATATCTTTCTTCGCTCATCCCCAAAGGCTATCAGACACGCAGAAACGGATTGATCCGTCTGGGACGCTTTGCTGCATTCGAAATGAAGAAAGCCGAAATTTTATATAGCGACCTAAGTATCGAACCAATGTTGGTTACGCTCTCACCACAAATGGATAAAGGCAAAGAGGGACTTGACAGGCGGAAAACTGCTGCTAAAGTAAACACTCTCCCCAAGGGGCCCCCACACATCTTGTTGAAGTGAAAGGGACATGAAATGCTGAGTGCATTCTCTTGGATCATTCGCCCTATCTGTGGACGCTCTGGTCGCACCGCGTCATGCTTGATTGCGTTCCTCACCGCACTTTTCCTGCTCTGCCCGACTGGCGCTCACGCAGATACTTACCAAATCACGTTTATCAATGTGATCTTCACGGCGACGTGTATTGGTGGAGGAACATGCACCGAGGTCATCAACGGTTCCGGTCTCTATGATCCGGCGTCCGACACGGCGTGGGATATATCGATCCAGATGACAGGTACCTTGAATGCCTCCCTTGACAGCTATGGTACGCCCACATGTACTGCGCCAGGATGTCTTTCAGGGAGTGGCGTTACAGGGAGTAGAGTCTTATACGACCCAAACGCCTCGCCTGGTTTTAATCCCATCGAGTTCAATCCAAACTTGGGCAACCAATTCGACGCCCCAACGCCTCAGGCACTCACCGGAGGTCCAAACGGTACGTTGTTGTTCGTGCCGAACATGTGTGGAGGAGACCAGCCCGCATGCAACACCACCGGCGCCTTTCCGGGTAACAGCGCAACACCCTACCAACTTACGTCCGGTACATATACGTCCGTGGACATCGGCCCCAGCCCGGTACCCGAGCCCGCAACGGTGCTGCAGATCATATCCGGGTTGTTACCCATCGCTGGACTAACGGTTCGCAAGAGACCGCGCCATTAGCCCAGCTACTGGGTCTAAGCCTCGCCTTCAACCTTCCGAGCGCAGTCGAACGTATGCGCCACAAACGGCCGGAGCAGCTTAGCTTGCTACCTTCTTCTGCGCAGCAATCCACGCATCCACGCGCTGCTCCAGAACATCCATAGGCAACGCACCCGCATCCAGCACCACATCATGGAACGCCTTCAGATCGAACTTCGCACCCAGCGCCGTCTGCGCACGCTGCCGCAGCTCAAGAATCTTCAGTTGACCCATCTTGTAGCCCAGCGCCTGCCCCGGCCACGCAATATAGCGGTCCACTTCAGCCTGAATATTCGTCTCATCAATCGCCGAGTGTTCCCGGAAGAAGTCCACCATCTGCTCTCGCGTCCAGTGCTTTGCATGCACACCCGTGTCGACCACCAGCCGGATCGCCCGCCATGTATCGTTCTCCAGCCGTCCGTAGTCGCTGTAGGGGTCCTGATAGAACCCTATCTCCTTACCGAGCCGCTCGCTGTACAGTCCCCACCCCTCGGTGTACGCCGTGTAGTACTCCTGCTTACGAAACTCCGGCAGTCCGGTCAGCTCCTGCGCAATCGAGATCTGCAGATGATGCCCCGGAACTCCCTCGTGATACGCCACCGCCTCCACCGGAGCCATCGACCGATCTGCGAAGTTGTACGTGTTCACATCCACACGTCCCGGCCGCTTGCCATCCGGACTCCCCTGGTCATAAAACGCCGCTGCCTGGTCCCTCTCGATGTACGAAGGCATCGCCACAACTTCAACCTTCGCCTTCGGCAGCGTCCCGAACAGACCGGGCAGTTTAGGCTCCATCTGCGCAATGTATCCCTTGTACGCATCCAGCAAGGCCTCCTTCGAAGCCGGATGCTCCTTTGGATTCGCCTGCAACGCCGCTCGAAAACTCTTCAGGTCGGGATACCCCAACTTGTGCACGATCGCCAGCATCTCGGCCTCATTGCGCTTCACCTCATCCAGCCCGATCTGGTGAATCTCCTCAGCCGATTTATTCAGCGTAGTGCTCTGACGAATCCGGTACGCATAGTAAGCATCTCCATCCGGTAGCGCCCACACTCCCGCATCTTTTCTCCCCGCCGGGATATACGCCACCTTAAGAAACTTCGCGAACCGCTGATAAGCAGGCAGCACCTGCGTCGAAATCGCCTCCATCAGTTCGCCCGAGATCCGCTTCTGATCCGCCGCACTTATCGTTGCCGGAAACTTCTTCAACGGCCTCGCAAACGGACTCTCTTCCGGCTTCTGATCCGCCAGCGCCTGCGTCTGCACCAGAACCTTCTCCAGCAAATACTTCGGCGGCATGCGGCCCTCATCCATTCCGAGCTGCATATTCGTCATAATCTGCGAGAAGGCCGTCGGAATCTTCTTCAGCCGCGCAATATAGTCGTCATAATCCTTCACGGTCTCGAACGAAAGATTCTCGACCATCCGGGGCATCTCCGTATGGAAGCCGCCGAACTGATTCACCGGCATCTGCCACTCTTTGAACTTCGCCCCTTCCTGATCGTCAATCAGGTCTCGCAGCATCAGCTTTGCCGACAGTTGCTCCTGCTCCGTCAACCCGGTTGTGTCGATCTCGCTCAACCGCTCTATAAACCCGCGCCCCCTCTCCAGCGCAGCGTTCACCGCCTGCACCGAGTAGTCTGTAAGCTGATCGTTATACCGCTTATCACCTAGATAAGAGGCATATTCCGGCGCGTGCTTCAGCCTGTCTTCCCAAATCTCCGCGAACAGCTTCGACAGCGCCTTGCTACGATCCGCAACCGAGGTCGGCCCGACAGCGGGCACTCCACGCACGGGAGCCTGAACCTGGGCCACCGCATTCACCCCGTTGATACAACCTGAAATCGTCAATCCACAAACCAGCGCTAGCGAAACCGTCTTCATCCAAAACCTCGTACGTCTTCGCTAGTTTACCGTGTGGACGCAGTGAAGACGCGGTTATCGCCAATGCTTCAACTATGCTCCGAACACCCCTCCAGCATCCGGTAGAGCGTCGACCGGCTGATCCCCAGCATCTCCGCCGCTCGCAACTTATTGCCCGCACAGCTCTTCAGCACCTGAAACACATGCCGTTCCACCACATCCTGCAACCGCGTCGGCACATCCGGGCGGTTCATCTCCGGACTCACACCACACATCTCCCGAAGCGAAGTCAGATGGTCGTTCTCAAGCATCTGGCCGTCACACTGCAGCACGCCGTTGCGCAACACGTTCTCCATCTCCCGAACATTCCCGGGCCATCCATGCGCCAGCAGCCGCTCCATCGCACCGTTGGAGATCCTCTCCACATCCTTTCCATACAGACTCGAGAACCGCTTCAAAAAGCTCATCGCCAGCCCCGGAATGTCCTCCACCCGTTCCCGCAGCGGTTCCAGCACAATCTCCACCATGGCGATCCGATAGTACAAATCCTGCCGGAAGCGCCCCGATGCCGTCAGCACCTGAAGATCCTGACTCGCCGAAGCAATCATCCGTGTGCCCAGTTTCGGCTCGATGGCCCGCACCAACCGGCTCTGTGCAGATAAAGGCATCTCCTCAATCCCATCAAAGAACAGCGTGCCGCGACGCGCTGTCCGCATCAATTCGCGAATCCGATCCTCGTCACTATCGTCCAGCGCCGCCGAATGACACACCACAAACGGCCCCTCCCGATCCATGCTGCAGCCATGCAGCGTCCGGGCGACCAGCTCCTTGCCAGTCCCCATCTCACCTCGCACGAGCACTGTCCGAAAGTGTGGCCCGATCCGGTCCACCTGCATGCGCAGCCGCCGCATCGCCACACTGTCCCCAACCATCTCGAAGCACGGAAGCTCCGCAGCGAGCCCATGTGGTTCCTCAAAACGGGCAGGCGCAACGCCGGAAAGGGAATAGCTGGAAGTCGACATGATTATTCCCTACATCGGCAGATCCAGCCTTCAGGTGAGTCCGAAAAACAACAAAGCCGGACACCGCATTGCAGCAGTGTCCGGCTCAGTCTCGAATCAGTTGTCTTTTACGCCGTAGTCGTCGCGCAGTACGTATCGAACGCCCGCGTCAGCTCCTGAGCAATCGCCGGAGCCGTCGAGGTCTCAATCGCCGACCGCTGCATCAGGTACACCAGTTGCCCATCGCGAAGAATCGCAATCGCCGGCGACGTCGGCGGATGTCCGCCGAAGTAGCTACGAGCCTTCTCGGTCGCATCGCGATCCTGCCCCGCAAACACCGTCACCGAGTGGTCAGGCTTTGCCGTGTGCTGCATCGCCAGACGAACCCCAGGGCGCATCTTCCCGGCTGCGCACCCGCAGATCGAGTTGACCACAACCATCGTTGTCCCCGGCTGAGCCAGCGCAGCCTCCACATCAGCCGCCGTCCGTGCTTCCTTCAGCCCAGCCCGAGTCAACTCCTCGCGCATCGGAATCACCATAATCTCTGGATACATAAACTCTCCCCTCGAAACCACAAAAGAAACTGAAAACACCCGTCTCCTACGATTGTACGGTCTCCCTCCCCACCACGCCACCCAACCACGAACCCCGGCAGGCAACTCATTGCTGTTCAATCTTTAAATCCGTGTACCTCCCTGCATATCCGTGGTCGTCCCATCGATGTTGTACCCTCGAAACCGTGCCGTCCTCTACCCTCAACATCCAGCAGAACGTCCTGCTCGCCCCGTACACTACCTTCCGCATCGGTGGCCCCGCCCGCTTCTTCGCCAACATCACCAGCGAAGCCGCCCTCCTCGAAGCCATCACCTACGCGCGCACCAACTCGCTCCCCATCTTCGTCCTAGGCGGAGGCAGCAACCTCCTCGTCAGCGACTCTGGCTTCGACGGCCTCGTCCTCCACATCGCCATCGCGCACCCCTTCCAGGCTCAACCCGATGGCAGTCACATCGACTACACCATCACCGCCGGCTGCGACTGGAACGCCTTCGTCCTCTATATCGCCAAGCAGGGAATCACCGGCATCGAGTGCCTCGCCGGCATCCCCGGCTCCGTCGGCGGCACCCCGGTTCAAAACGTAGGAGCCTACGGTCAAGAGGTAGCCGACACCATCACTTCCGTCCGCGCCCTCGACCTCGAAACCACCACTTTCGTCGATCTCACCCCCGACGAGTGCGGCTTCTCCTACCGCCGAAGCATCTTCAACACCACCCACCGCAACCGCTATATCGTCACCACAGTCAGCTTCCGCTTCGACCCCACCGCCAAACCGAACCTCACCTACGCCGATCTCACTCGCTACTT